>Ga0172362_10002128_pt1 | contig 17179 bp, 20 predicted proteins | sample LakKivs1_kivu2a2_FD_114534 | JGI IMG/M metagenome (GOLD analysis project Ga0172362, IMG submission 114534) | Sediment microbial communities from Lake Kivu, Rwanda - Sediment s1_kivu2a2 | ecosystem: Environmental > Aquatic > Freshwater > Lake > Sediment | place: Rwanda: Western Province, Lake...
ATACTATACCGTTAACTATTTAAACCTATTTGTTTTTTCTAACTACAAATAAATTTCTATTTTATTTTTTCAGAACTAGCAGGAATTCTTTTCAACTCAGCACCGCATGTTGGACAAGTATTTCCACTAAAATAATTCTTCTTGCAATTTTCACAATAGTTTTTCCAAGTGACAAGTTTTGTAATCTTCTTGCTAAATATAGAAATATAATTAATTCCAATTTTTTCTGCAACATTCTGTATGTTTCTGTCATCAGAAATTATCGTGCAATTGCTTTCCTTGGCGGCTGCAATAACTTCTATGTCTGTCCTAGATAATTTTTCCAAATCACCAGTCTGTCTAGCAACTTCAATAATTTCTTTTATAATTTTTTCATCTGCATCAACAACTTTCAATTTCAAAACAGATAGCTTCATCATACTAATTTTATCTTTCACTTCTCTGACAACAGAATCGACAGTAAGCACTTCATCAAACTTTCTAAAATCATTCAAGTAAATCAACGCAGATGTGTCAAGAACAACTCTCATGATTACCTATATGCTTGCAAAATAAAAATATTACTATCAAAAAACAATTTAATTAAAAGGTGAAATGGTTGGTAAAGGATTTTCCTCTGTTGCCGTTGGAGCAAGTGGCGAGAAAAGCTGGCGCGGAAAGAGTTTCTCTCTCGGCAGTAAAAGCAATGAAAGAAGTTCTTCTGGAAATTTCCGAAAAGATTGCTCTGGACGCAATAGCAGCTTCAAGACATGCTAAAAGAGTGACGATAAAAGCAGATGACATACGACTGGCAGCAAGGTGATTTTTCTGGCAAAGACTATTACAATAATCAAACAGCTAAAACCAGGAGGATTTGTTCTTATCGACGATGTTCCTTGCAGGGTTGACAAAGTTCAGACAAGCAGCACAGGCAAGCATGGACATTCGAAAGTAAGGATCGAGGCAATAGGTTTGCTGGACGGGACTAGAAGAAGCATAGTGAAGCCTGCGGACGAAAACGTAGACGTGCCGATAATAATCAAGAAGACAGCACAGATACTTGCAATAATGGGAGACAATGTGCAGCTGATGGACATGGAAACCTATGAAGTGTTCGAACTGCCGATACCGGAAGAGATGAAAGGAAAAGTGGAAGCGGGAAAGGAAATACCATATTTTGAAGTGATGGAACAGAAAACTATAAAACAGATAAAATAAATTACCTATCTACCTCCCCACATACCTTCTATTAAAACAATTTTTTTCCCCGTTTTCTCTGCGAAATTTTTTAATAAAGATTCAACAACTTTTCGATCAAAATACTGCATTTCAAATCCTGCATCTGCAGACAATACGCTAAGTGGAAGTCCTTCACAGACAAACATATATTCAGTTAAACTAGCTCCGTATTTTTTCACACACTCTGGTTCTTTTTTCTCTAATTCGTTTTCTTCTAAAAAATTTAACAGTTCTATTTTTTCTTTTTCATTCAGTGGTACTTCATGACTACCGTTGGAATAATGGTATCTTACTTCAAGACTCATACCTACTTTACGAAAAATTAACTTTTTAAATTCATCATAAAGAATAAGAAAATCAGTAAGCAACTTTTACTAGCTTGTTATTGCATTCAGGACAGCGCTTCTCCTTATCCGAATAGGTATGGTTGCATTTGTTGCAGTATTTCATGATTGAATTTTAGAAACTCAAGCACTTAATGGTACTACTTCACCAGTTAATCCTACACGTGTGACATATTTCTTTTTAGACAAATCTGAAATTATTTTTTCATATTTTCTCTTCACTTCTTCAGGAGTAGTAAACGGTATTTCCACACCTATACAATAATAGCCAATTCTTTCTATCTTGGTTCTAATTTTACCAAACTTTTCTACTACTTCGTCTGTGTTAGAATTCATTTCAGAGACATTAACATTCAGATAGATTACAGGCATAGTTTATAATTTGAAGATTAAATTAAAATAGATGTTTTTACTTATCCGAATAATTGTATCGGCATCTGTCTCAATTTTTCCAAATACTGATTTAAGGCATTGTAGCCTTTCCCATCTTTTTTCCAAAGCTTGGCATAATCCTCTTCTGTTGTCACCTCTTCAAACTCTTTAAGGCTTCTTTTCGGTGTATAGATTTTTGTGGGTGGGAAAACTCTTACAGTGTCAGCGTATCCATTCCAATCGTTTACAACAATGCCAGGATATTTGCCCTTCAATCCGATATCAAATGTAGCATCTACTGGCACCCATAATCCTCTTTCCGGTACGTATATCTCTGGATAATAATGACCGACATCATCCTTGCTCATGTCCTTTACAATTTCTCTTGGGAAAACAAGACTATATTTGGACATGCAATATCCCGGCCTCACTCCTATGTCTATTCCTTTTTCTTCGTTCAATCCTTTAACACATTCAATAAATTTTTTACACTTGTCTTCGCAATCGTATGGCGGACCTTCAAGATTTCTAGATACACCATAAGGATAGCTGTCTCTCACATCGTAAAATATTCCTACAAGATTTCCAACATAAGCTTCGTAAGTCTTTTCATCCATGTTTGTTGCTTACAATAATTTTGTAAAGAAATCTTTAAATGAACAACACAAGACAAAAAAATTGCAACACTACCACAAGTCAAGCTGATGATACTGTTGATGTTCCGATTCTTGACAAGAAGAAGGCCCAGCTCATGGACCTGAACGATTTCTCTGTCTTTGAGCTCGACATCCCTGAAGAGAGAAAGGAAGCAATAAAACAAGGGGATGAAGTCGACTATTTTGAGATCACAGGCATTAAGACTTTGAAAGAATTGAAGTGAATATGTAGAGTTTTAGGTTTACACTTAAGCAAAGACACAAGGGAATACTCAGGATAGTTGACAATTTTATAACTTAGAAAAATCTTAAATAGTTGTTGTTTACGTTATTAATAGTGAACTAACAAAGGAACCATATAAATTAAGGTGTAATTATGAGTTTTACAAAATTAATTGATGAAAATGTAAAACTTGTCAGTGATTTTGGTGCCAAACCAATATCAGAACTTTCCGAGCTTCCAGATTTTTATCCTTTTAAAAAAGGTCTAGTTTACTCTCACAGAAATTTTGACAAGTTTTATGAGGCTTTGAAATCCGGACAAAAATGCGCCATTGTTTCAGGATTCAATGCTTCTGGAACAATGCACTTAGGTCATAAAGGCGTATTTGATATTAATCTTTTCTTCCAAAAGAAATACAAGGTTCCGGTTTTCATACCTATATCAGATGATGAAAGCTACGTTTCTGGCAAGGTAGATTCTCAAGAAAGCGCTTTAAAGAATTCTGTCAGGCTCGCAAGAGAGATCTTGGCGTATGGTTTCGATTCGAAAAGAACTTACATTACCATTGATCAGGTTTATACAAACATATATAACTTGGCTATAAAATTGTCCAAAAAAATTACATTATCAGAGATACGATCTACTTATGGATATCCAATGGAAGAAAACCCCGGACTGTTTTTCTATCCTGCTGTTCAATCGGCCCATGTGTTATTTCCAATTGAAAACTTTGGCTTTGATTATGTTCTAGTGCCAATCGGTCCTGATGAAGATAGTCACCTTAGGATATGTAGGGACGTAGCTTCAAGATTTGGTTACGAAAAACCAAGTGTTATCCATGCAACTTTCATGCCAGGCATTGATGGAGAAAAAATGTCTAAATCCAGAAATAATACGATTAATTTTACTGATAACGAGAAAATTATTAGAAAAAAAGTAAATAAAGCTTTTAGTGGTGGTGCGGTAAGTGTCGAAGAACATAGAAAACACGGTGGATATCCAACAAGAGATATAGCATGTTTCTATCTTGACAAGTATTTTCTTGATGACGAGCAATCTAAAGATTTGTTTGCCCAATACAAAAAAGGTACTGTTTTGAGCGGAGATGTCAAAAAAATGTTAGCGGACAAACTTGTGAACATGATTAATTCTTTCCAAGAAAACTATGGTCGTATAAAACAGAAAGACTTTTACAGATGTGTTCTTAGGAACAAAGAAAGCGAGGGTTTTAGAGAGGCGGTTGAGGAAGTTTTTAGCACCAGTTAAGCAAGATGTAACAAAAGATACTTTTAAATATAATAAATCGTTCTATATATTAAGTGAATGTGATGCCATTCCAATGGATTTAGCAATGAATGATTTTAAGATTTCTTTAATATCATCTATGAAAATATTTTTGGGTTTTGTTCTTATGAGTTTGGAGGTGTATTTCTATGAAAGGTGATGGACTTTGGTTACCATGCTATGATGTACAAAGAGACGGGGCCAAACTTCGGACAAAGTGAATTCCTGTTTGAAATCTATGCATCTAGTGTGCAAATACTGTATGACCTTATAAAGACATTTTCTGATTCACAAGAAAACAATGGTAACCATATGCAAATTAGATACAGATTAGAAATTGATTAAAATTTAAAAGAACCCATGGAGAACATACTTTTTCTTATTTGTTTTTTTAAATGTTAAACTTAAATCTCTAACTATTCTTTATAGAGATGGGAATGAAGAATGAAATTTGAAGACATGATGAAACTGTTAGAACTAGAATTAAAAGATGTAAATAATAGTAGAGGGTATTTTGTAGTTAGCATAGAAAGAAAAAATGAAAAGAGTATTTATGATAAAGACGCTGATTCCATACTCTTGAATCTGAGAACAGATGACAACAAACCACTGTATATTGGTGTTCATACGTTAGCAATCCAAGACAATGCTCCAGAGAGAATTAGTTTAGAATTCAAAAAAGAAAATGGCGAATATTCGTGTGATATTCATAAATATGTATAATTCTGAAATCATAAATTGAAAAGTTTTAGATTAAATTTCTTTTAAAATCGGCATACTAATTATATTTTTAATATTGCCAATATTCTTTATCTTTGTTGTTATCGTATCATTTACTCTACCGACGGTCTTAACATTGAGTTTAATTATTATATCCGAATTCACTGACATTGCCATATATTCAATCTCTTTTATCTTTTTTAATTTATTGAATATTTCCCTTTCTTTTCCAAACTTTGGTTTTATTATAACATAATACCTGATGCTTTCACTTAAAGCAAAAATTAAAATCCCAAGAACAATCAACAATGATCCACCTATCTTTATAAACCAAGAATAAAAATTCCACTCAATTTCACCGAAAATATGTGGGAAAAAGAGAGAACATACTAAAGTCATGAGAATTGCTAATATGATGCTGAGAGACTCTACAGACTGTACTATTGAAGCTTTACCAGTTTTCAGTGCTCTTAAATCAAAGACAAAATATAAAAACACAAATATCATAGATAATATAGTCCATGGAAGATACGAATTAAAATTATTAATTATTTTGTAAATAACAATATCGAGCGTTTGGTTCAATAAACTAATTACAGTGGAAGAGATTCCCAGAAACAAAGTCAAAAAAATAAACAACCAAAGCCTAAAATTAATTGCATCGACACCATAGACTCTCATGCCTTTTTGTTTAAAAATAACATACATGATAAAACACAAATTGTATAAAATCAAAAAGATTAAAACTGCCATAAGATTTATTTGGCCAGCATGAAATGTTACAAGAAAAGAACCAATGATTATAACGATGACTGATTCTATTTCAATTAAGCTCGGTGAAGTTTTTTCTATAAACAACCAATCAATCAATAGAAGATATATAAGCGATGTTTGAGACAGAGGTATTATAATAGAAGGATCAAAACTACTTGAACCTATGAGATAAAACAATGTCATAAATGCACCAAAAACACCTCCACCAAAAGCAAAAAACATTGCTTTTTTTGGCAGGATTTTTAACCCTGTAAATGAAGGCTCGATTCTTCTTCCCAACAATGTACCACAGGTAATTGTAATAACTATTCCTATTAATCCCGCAATTATACTGTAAGAATAAAGGTTATCTAAAGGTCCATGAAGGACTATATTATCAAACATATTATAAAGAGCGAAAAAAACACTGGCCACTAAAGCTAGAATCAAGTAATTAACTTTTTTGGACATTACGTCCCTCTTTAGCTATAACATGCGTCTCAGTATCTATAATTCCTGGGATTTTATGTATGTTATTTGTTACCAATTCACATAGTTTCTCTAAGTCAAGAACAGATACCATCATAATTATATCAAATTCGCCAGCCGTTGATGCTATTGAAACCACTTCTTTTATATTTTTTAACCTATTAAATATCTGATTTACCTTTCCTATCTCACTTTTTATTGTTATATACGCCCTAATCATTTAATTTAATATTATTTTTTAACAGATATAAAAAGATGAAAAAACGGAGACTTTTGTTAAGTACCATATATTATTTTTCTTGCAGTTTCTCTGGTTCTTTCTAATTTTTTATGATGTTGCTCCATAAACTTTCTCACGAAATCAGCTCTCATAAGTTTACACTCATTACATAGGAATTTGCCAGTTATACAATTTTCGTACATTTGTTTAAGATCTTTTGAACTTTCATAATTGAACTTCATAAATTCGTAGACTTTACACATATGAGGCTGGCCGCCAAGCTTACGTTGTTCCTCGGCCGTGTCCCTTCCTCCATCAAATGATGCCATTATTTTTTTTGCAGCGTCATCTGGAATATCACTTAGAAATATAGCACTTCCAGCTACACTTTTCGACATTTTTATTCCGGCCTGTAATCCAGATAGGTGTTGATTGAAAAGTACTGAAGGCAATTCAAAATTATAAGGTAGTCGCTGTGCTAAATCACGTGTAGCTCTTATGTGGGGATCTTGGTCAAATCCAATTACGGTGATTGATGGCATAGGACCCTCATATTCTTCTAACTGAGGATGTAAAATGTCAGCATATTGCAATAGACATGCAGATAGTTTACCAGGATCCAAGTGTCCATAGATGGCCTTAAATGTGTTCGCCGTTATTTTTTTCGATATTTCGAGTGCAAATTCATAATATCTAGGCTCCTTTCTACTTTGAACATAAACATCTTTTGGGTCTAATCCTAGTGCCAATGCGTGGGAAAGGTTATCACATGCAAACTCCTTAGCTTTTTTTAGTGACGGCACTTTTTCATCCGGTCTGCTCACATAACCGTCTATATCACAAATAGCAAGATAATTTTTCGCACCACATTTTTTGAAAAAAGAAAATAAATCGAGAATTACCTTATGACCAAAGTGTAGTTCTCCGCTGCTTGCTATGCCTGTCATATTAATAAATGGTTGCTTGTCTTGTATTCTTTTAAAAACTTTTTCAAAATCTCTGTGACCAATAACTATATTTCTTTCAAAAGCGAAATGATGCGAGGATGTTCGCATTTCTTCTGGAAGCTTGCTTATTCCAAATTTTTTAAATAACTCGTCATAATCTTTAAGTATTTGTGAGCCCCATGGGTCAATTCTCATCGGTTTTTCAATTACCATAATAATTACTTGATATATTAGATTATAAATTTTATTTAAATAATTGATTGTTACATCTCATATTTTTATTTATTAAAATAATATATATGAAAAAAGTTTTGATATATGGCAGTGGTTCCATTGGTATGTTATTTGCTGTTAACTTATCTTTTAACAACATGGTTTATTTGCTATCTAGAAACAAAGAACAGATAGACCTAATTAATAACAATGGGATAATTCTTAACAAAAAAATATTCAAAAATAACATTTTATGTATATCTGAAAATGATATGGGTAAACGGAAATACGATTTAATCATCGTTGCTATACCAGATTACGAAATCAAGAGTGCTGTGAATGAAATAAAAAAGGTGTTTAGAGAGGAAACACATATTATTTCAGTTCAAAACGGTCTTTATCCCCATAGGATATTAAGAAAAGTTTTTGGGAAAAACTATGTTAAATGTGTAACGATGGAATCTTCTATAAAAAAATATGGCAATTCTATACTTTCTCCCGGTAAAAGCGTAACATACATAGAAAATAGAAAAAATCTGGCCGAATTTTTTAACATATTAAATAACTCAATGGTTAAAGTCGAATTTAGAAATGATTTAGATGAGATAATTTTTAATAAATTCATATTCTATTCTTTAATTTCTTCTATTTGTTGTATTGAAAATAAGGATGTCAAAACTGTCTTAATGAAGAACAAATGGAGAAAAACCATATACCTATGTTTAAAAGAAATTGGACCTATTTTCGGAAAGATGGGTATAAAAGTTATAGATGACCCATTTCCGATTAAGCAAATGATTTCCTGTAGTTTTGATTCATTTGATGTTTTATTAAAAAATATGGCACAACAACTACCAAAAAATATAATACCATCTTTTTTACATCACTATAGGAGCGGAAAGGAAACCGAGGCTGACTATTTAATAAAAGAGTTAATTATACTACTGAATAAAAACAATATGGAATGTAATGTTTTACTATCTCTTTATAGAGATTTATATAAATTACTCTACAAGGAAAATCCTAAGGTAATAAGTTGGAGAGTTACATACGAGTGTAATCTAAACTGTTCATACTGTTCAAACATAAGACCTGACAAACGAAAAGTTAGAATTACATTAAGGGATATCTATACCTTTTTCAGATTCGTAGACTATTGCAAGATAAAAGCTATAATATTAAACGGGGGCGAGCCTTTACTTTTTAAATATATCAAGCCTGTTATCAGAGAACTGAATAAAAGAAATTTATATAAAGGTGTAGTAACCAATGGCACGCTTATAGGCAAGTATATGAATTACTTAAAACATTTTGATTACATAGGAATAAGCTTAGATTCTGTAAACCCAAAAATTAATGATACCATAAGAGGGAAAAATACCACTAAAAGAGTTTTAAGGAATTTGATCAATTTGTTAAAAATAAATAAGAATGTTGACATTATGATTGTTTTGACACCAAAAAATAAGGCGGGTTTGTTTAATACAATTAAAAATCTTATTGAACTAAATGTAGCTAAGATAGCAATTAATCCAATTAGAACTTACGGACCATCAAATTTAAGTAAAAGCAAGATATCAAGAATAGTCGAGCAACTAAAAAATTGGAAGAGCAGGTTTCCAGACAGAATTGACCCAGTTCAATATTTTGAATTCTTTAAAGAATTTGTTTATTTAGGAAAGAGACCCAATTTTAAATGTTTTTCAAATAAATTTTTTATTAAGGTCGATCCTAGAGGCAATGTTCTATGTAGTAGAAAAAATTTCAATATTTTTAAGGATGACTTTAGCGAGTATAAACCGACATTTTATAAAAATAAAAAGTGTGAAAAGTGTTTTTGTAATAGAGATGTAATAAATCTATTTTTAAATAATCTAGTTAGTTATGAAGAATTACCAGATTTAACAAAAAGATTTTTTGATAAATGTTTATTTAACAACGTAAGCTAATTTTTTTAACTTATGTAATTTTCTAAATTTCTTTCAATTAATTTTAAAAGTTTTTTTCTTTTACTATTTTCTAATTTATTTTGAATCTTTGAATAATTTGCCATAGCATCAAGTAAATTAAACATAATAAAGAATGGTTTTAATTTATTTGTAATTTCTACATCCCTGTAAGAATATCCATAACCCTGAAACAATGCTTTTTGAATTCGTTTTAATTCATGAGTACTAAAATCTTCATAACAACAAATGTTTTCTACAAACAAGTCTACTTCAGATAATCCAGAATATGCAAATTCATAATCTATTATTCCAATTAGTTTTTTATTTTCGGTCATTATATTTTTGTCTTGAAAATCACCATGTACTAACATAGGTTTGTATTCATCCTTGCTTCCTAGTAGTTCTAAATTCATTTTAAAAAAATTCGTCAGTTTTTGATAATAGTTGTTAAAAATAGAATCTTTTATGATAGAAATTCTTTTCTTAACGATTCCTCTATAAAATTGTTGAGCTGAAACATTTAGTGGTGTTGTTAATAATCTATTTGTAAATCCCATATCAATATAGGTTGTAACACGAGGTTTAGAATTCACTATTTCTATATCACCAAATTTTGAAAAATGTATACTATGCAGATTGGAAAGGTAAAAACCAAAAAGATTAAATAATTTACACAATTCTTCTATAGAATATTGATTTATACTTTCTCTTAGAGATTTTTGACTTAAAAAATCAATTAGTATAAAATAGGGTTCTCGACTTACATTATAACTTCTAAGAGAGGGTCCCGGAATATTTAACTTCGGTAAACAATTTAATAACCAAACCTCTTTTTTTGCCAACTTATCTGATTTTTCCCCTCTCTTGTAGATTTTTAGAATGAATTTAGAACTACTGTTTAAATCTACTCTATAAACATTGCTTAAAAAACCATCTGAAAGTAGTTCATATCTTTTAATTCCTGAACCAAATTTACTTTCGAAAATTTCTTTTAATTCAGTAGTCAATTCCTTTCCAATAGACAAACTAAAACCCCCCTAATTTTATTAATGAGTGAGTTCTTTTTTTGCTCTACTGTTTTCATATCATACACATATCTCTTCAAGTTTTTAAGAACATAATCGTAATAATTAATCTTCCAAATTAAATAGAAAATTTTACATATCAAAAGATATTCATAAGAATATTTTGTTTTTAATTTTTTATTAATAATGTTAATTAAATCATTTGCATAATTTTTATTTATATCAAATTCGATGCAAATCCCTGCTATTTGGACTAAGATGTCAGACTCAGGAAAATTGGCATAATCATTGCAATGAAATATATCTGTTTTACAAAGTCTATTTTTGTAATATAACCATTCAACATCTTCTAGTTTCCAATCTAAATTGGTTTTAATATAATTCTGGCTTCCACATTTCTTTATCATCAAACCAATTTTATTAATTAATTTGTCAGTATAGCTTTTTAAGAAATTTTGTTGTAATGTCCAATCTTCTATATTTGCACTATTCCTTATGATATTTTTTAAATTATTTAAAAAAATAGCCTTTCCTTCTTTCTTGCTCCCAAATATTTTAGATCTTGATACAAAATAGTTAGCCATTCTAATTAATTGACCTTTGTTTATATCAGATGCAATAAATTTGTCTTTGTTTTCAATATAAGGGAAAACCCCAATTCCCTCAAAAAAGTCAAGTGGCTCTATTACATAATCTTTCAATTTAACTAAAACCTGATATTTTTTCCAGCCAATATCTCCAAAACCCAAATATTTACAAAATAGTGTTTTGCTGTATATTTTTTCATTAGACTTGAATTTTATGTTTATTTTTCCTTTAGGATTTTCATAATTTTTTAAACTTAAATTTTGCTTGCCAAGCAAATCACTGTTTTTTAATCTGAGATATTTGAAATTTAACAATTTCATATTCTGTTTATCTAGAAACTGTGATATTTCTTTTTTATACAACTTGTAATTAATGAGATCGAAGTATCTACTACCTGAGAATATACCAAAATTTATGAGGTTATGATTATCAAATTTTCGTACAGAGATTAAATATATAATTTTTTTAGGTATACCCATACTAAGCAAAAATTTAAGTATAGAATTAAGTGTTGCACCAGTCCCTGGACCCTCGTCTACTACAAGAATACAACCATTCTGCTTAATCACCTTAGACAAAATTTCTCTAAAATATTTATATTCCCCATAACTGATGATTACGGGAAAATAATTTTTATAATCAATAATTTTCTTGTTATTAATAACAACTCCATGTCTTTCTCTGTCAATTCTAAATCCAGGTCTCAGCGTTATATAATACACACTCATTTTTTTTAGTTGAGAGATGACAGCGGGCGCCAACCACGATCCCGCTGTTCTTATTCCTATCACTAAAACAGGATTTTTTAATTTTTTAGCAATTTTTTTGGTAGCATATGAAAGACTTTCTGGATAAATTCCGAAATCGTTAAAACATTCTGGTATTTTCTCTTTAGCCTTAAATGAAAAAGTTTTTCCCTCGGCACTAAAATTGAGCGATTCTTCTTTATTTATTTTAATTCTTGATTTGAGTTTTTTAAACTCGGTTTCAATAGTTTTCAGAATAGAATCATCTAGAATAGGGTTAATATAAGCATTCGCAGCCAGAATGGATAATAATCTTAATTTTTCTAAAAACCGCACGCTATTTTTCAGATTTTTATATGTCAGATAATCTGAGGCGAATTGTTCGTATTGGCATATATCATAATAAAGATTTTGTTTTTTTTCCCTGACATCAAGACTTCTTTTATGAAAATTCAAAAGGACATGTTGGGTCTTTTTTGTGACAGTCTCTCTTGGTTTCGTATGATACAAGCCTACATCCTCCATTGCATGTTTTTTTAAACCTACAACCATTGCAGTCTTCGGGTAGTTTAAAAAACATATCCCTCTTTTCAGCTTTGTTCCAGCATTCAGATAACTTCTGTCTAGAAAGATTTCCCATTTTGAAATATTTGATTCCCTGAGCATTGCAACAGCCCATCAAATCCCCATTTGCATCTACTGCTGCTCTATCTAAATCCATAAATTTCTTGCAAAAATGCTCTTCAATGAAAATGTTTTTTGATTTTTTTATTTTTCGAACAATGTTATTATATTTATTATTCAGGATTAGGTATGCTCTGTAAGTTGGTGATAAAACAAAAAGAATAGAAAGATTCAGATGTTTTTTTCCAAAATGGTCAACGATTTTATTCATTAATTCATAATAGGACTTGTGATAAAGGGAAACATTATTCTTTACCGCATTGCCTAACATTTTAATTGCCGTAACCCTTATCATCCTCGCTCCAATCCTATTCAGGAAGTTTATTGTATCAATAGCATCATTTTTGTTTTCTTCCATGACAACATAATTTACATGAACAGGTATTTTGCTAGTTGCGTAAGTTAAATTCTTCAGTATGACTTTCAAATTTCCCCCACATCGAATCTTTGAAAAAGTTTTTTCATCCACAGTATCTAAAGAAGCCCAAACTGTGACTCCTTGCTTTCTGAAATCGTCAATCATACTTTCAGTTAACATTTCACCATTAGTTGTAATTGTCAGTTTAGTTTTTTTAACATATTCAAATATCTTATCAGGATTTTTTTCTTTCATCAATTTTTTATAAGTATCTACATCTAAAGGCGCGTGGCTTCTTACATATAAAATCAGCTGAAACAAATCTTTTCTAAGAGTAGGCTCGCCCCCACTCAGAGTTATAGTTAAGTCTTTGTCAATGAATTGATCCAAAATTCGGTACCATGTTTTGAGTGACAAATCTTTCCTATCCTTATACACCCTACAACAATGCAAGCATTTAAAATTACAAACATGAGTAATATCAAAAGTTGTCATTTGCGGTCACCGGATTTTCTAAACCTTTTTTGCAAAGCAAAGAAATTGTCTTTACTCTCATGTGACACCTGCTTCCTTTTTGTTAATTTACCATTTTCGAACTCTTCCAATTTATAAAAACCACAATCGACAGCCATCTTTGAAATTTTTACTATGTACCTAGAATCAAAGCCCCATCCCGATGGACAGGGGGTTAGAATTTCTATATATTTTGGACCCTCTATATTAATGGCCTTCCTTATTTTATTGATTAAATCATACGGATACCCTATTGAAGTCGTCGCAGCATATGCAATGTCATGAGCGCAAACTATCTTAAACATGTCTTTTGGTTTTCTATCACTAGGGCCATATGTTGTGTTCACTCCCTCAGGAGTCAGACTACTTTTTTGGTTTCCCGTATTCATATAGGCTTGATTGTTCAAACAAAAATAGATAAAATCATGCTGTCTGTGTATAGCAGCTGAAAGTGATTGCAACCCTATGTCAGCTGTTCCACCATCTCCTGCTAAAGCAATAACATTCACTTTTTTATTTTTCTGTTTGAAATATGCTGATATACCCGAAACCATGGAAGCTGTAGAAGCGAAAAGAGAAAGGATTGCAGGAATTTTAAGATTTGCATAAGGAACTATGGTGAAAACTGATAAACAATTTGGTGGCATTACTGCTATCGTATTTTTTCCAAGTGTTTCAATAACTATCTTTACTGCAATCGCTACTCCACAACCTGCACATGCACTGTGACCTCTTTCAAACAAATTTTTAGACATCTTGATACCACACTTCTTTTATGGGCGAATGTTTAGCACATTTTTCAATAAAAAATTTCAGTTTATTCAAGCTTACTGTCTCTCCACCCACCCCTGCTATTATGCTTGATTTCTTTGTTCCAATCAAACCATCTATTTCCTTGAAAACCACACCACCGCCCCCAACAGAATACGTGTTGTCAATTACAACAACATTTTCTGTTTTATGTAATGCCCTTTGAATTTCAGATTGTGGGAATGGTCTGAAGCTTACCACCCTAATCATTCCCCAATCCTTTAAATTAGAAATCAAACACTCGATTAGATTTGAAATGTATCCATAACACACTATATAATTTTTACTTTCGGGTTTTTTGACTTCTATTAAATCGCTTTGTGTTCTCCCAAACTTTTTACTATAATCTTTGCTTACTGTTTTAATTATGTCTTCTGATTTTTCCATAGCAGTGGACATAATGTGTTTGAATTTTGCATAGTTTTCTCCCAACCCTTGACCGGCAAATGTGTACGGTTTAGTAACATCTAATTTGTACTTGGGGTTATATTTCCCAACAAATTTTTTTATGTCTTCAATTGCATTGGTTTCCACTCTTTCTTTCGTGTGAGATAAATAAAATCCCTCTAAGTTTATCATAACAGGCAGATTAACAGATTCGGCTATTCTGTAAGCTTTAATTATATAATCATAAACTTCTTGCGCATTCTTGCAGCATATTTGTAACCATCCGCTATCTCTTTCATAAAATGAGTCAGAAAAGTCCGATTCTATGGACCAAGGAAGCGCAAAAACCCTGTTTGAGACTGCCATTACTATGGGCGCCCTAGCACCTGATACATAAGGCAGGCATTCGCTCATGTAAAGCAATCCTTGAGAAGATGTCGCTGTAAATGTTCTTCCACCTGCCAATGACACTCCCAAGGCAAACATCATTACACTATGCTCGGACTCCATTTCTATAACCTTCTCTTTTTCAAATGCTGATAGAAACTCTCCAATTTCGGTCTGAGGAGTGATAGGATAGATTGGTATTAAGTCCACACCCACAGAGTGGACCGAATGAGCCACAGCTTCGTTTCCATTCAGACTTTTTATATCTGCTTTATAGCCTTTCTCGGACATTCTTCCAGACATATTAAACACATCTTACAAAATTTTTTATCTATAGTTATTTGCTTTTTCGATTCCTTTATTGTATTCTCGGGGCAAACTAAAACGCAAGTTTTACACAAGGTACATAAGGATTTATCTACGATTATGTTGCATTTCAAATTGCTTCTATTCTTTAAAGACAAATTGCTTTTTTGAACAGGACCAAAATTTGCATCCGCATATATACTATCGCTCCTTTTTTTCACCATGACCTTCCTCCAAACTTTTTATTAATTCCATATTTAGAAACTTGTCATAAATTCTTTTCTTCATACTTTCAAAATCGATTACTCCAGTCACTCTTATGAATCTTCCAATTAAATAGTAAATCAATTTGTGTCTATCAGACGTAATGAATTTTTCGTCAGGAATTATTTTTATACATCTCTCATTTTTAATCATATGATCAAAATCCTTCTCCATTAACACGGCGTAATCTGCCTCCATGTTTAGTGTCCTATCAAGTATCGGGTTTTTTGAAAATTTTATAAAATAATACACAACAGCCCCCCTTCTTTCAGGACCAAATTTTGGACAACCCAAGATATAGTACTTTTGTTCAACTAGACACTCTGATACCATTTCCCCAACGGTTTTTATACCATCTCCACCCCTACCAATGATTATTAATGATTTCACAGCATGTTCATCTCCAATAAAACTTCATCACTTGTTTTATTATACGATTCTTTATGTTTCTCCACAAATTTTTTGATTAGTTCTAAAAGCATACTTTTGCATTCATGACACAGGGTTCCCCCACTCACACAATTTTTTTCAATTTCTTGAAGTTTTTTATCATCTTCTTCAAAGAAATTAAAATACTCAAAGATTGGACAAACACTGGGTTTTCCCCCATACTTCTTTTGTTCAGTTTTAGTATCCCTTCCCCCAGTAAATGCATTAAATATTTTATTTGTTATAATATCAAAACTATCTTCTAAGTATATTGCGCCGGTATCAGTCGATTTTTTTCTTATACCACCCTTTAAGTCTTTTATTCTTCTATAAAACAACCCAGCAGGTTTTTTTATTTTTAACTGCCGTGATAGGTCTTCTGCAATTCTTAAGTACACTTCTTGAGTTAAGGAGAATACCAATAGACTGTTAGCATTAAAATAATAAGAGGGATATAATATTTCTGCCATCTCCAATAGTGGAATTAAGACAGATCCTGAGGATTTGAAATATTTTCTTCCCAAAACATTTAACAATTGATTTAAAGTTATTCTTCTCGAAACCTCAAGTGTCAAATTGAAAAGTTTTGTACTCAAGTTTTTCGTAGGGATTATAAAATAAGTATTTTTTGTATCAAATCCCGTTGAAAGTATGTGTTTTATATCATTGTTGGCAAATTTGACTGCTTCGTCCAATGTATACTTATTAAGTAAAAATGCTTCTTCAGGACCTATACAAACTATAACCTTAGAATTAAATTTTTTCTGGAGATCGGCCAGAAACTTATAATGGACTAGATGGATTATATTTAATTTTTTAGAAGGACATCTACCAGTAATCACATATAGGTTTTTATAATCTGAATCAAGAATTTGGTCTAAATTCCGGTGGTATTTGTATATGTTTCTACTTATTAATGCTAGGTTTAGAAAGTCATTATGTAAAAGATTTTTAGTTTCTTTAAGACCAAACTCAGTTTCTTTGAGCATTATCAAACCTTCCAATTTTAGTGAGTATTTTAATTATTTAAGAATTACATTTTGTCTCATAAAAGTTAATTTATCAATGATAAATAAAAAATCTTTTAACACTACCACAAGTCAAGCTGTTTATCAAAGTCTAGGTAACCTCAAGTGATTAGTAAGAGCTGGCTGAACTGCTCGCACGAATTCTTGCAGCTTACACCACTCTCCTATCAATGTTGTAGTCTACAACAACCTTCGTCTCACTGCCGATAGTCGCCTATCAGCAGCAAGATTGGCTGTCTATTTTTCCGGGCGGTTTCGTCCTTAGA
>Ga0172362_10002129_pt1 | contig 17174 bp, 17 predicted proteins | sample LakKivs1_kivu2a2_FD_114534 | JGI IMG/M metagenome (GOLD analysis project Ga0172362, IMG submission 114534) | Sediment microbial communities from Lake Kivu, Rwanda - Sediment s1_kivu2a2 | ecosystem: Environmental > Aquatic > Freshwater > Lake > Sediment | place: Rwanda: Western Province, Lake...
CGGCATTGTACCAATGGGCACCGACATTATACAGCCGGTCTTTGTCGTCCGGGTTTTTCCGAATGACGAACTCAATCCATTTCAACGCTTCCTCATTGTTACCCAATTGCTGGAAGGAGTTGCCGATGTACTCCAGGGCGGTGAGATCTTCCTCGCTGAAACCCAGCAGGCGGCGAAAGACGATAATCGTGTTTTCATATTCTCCCAGCTCAAAATAAACCCCGCCCAGGGCGGTCAACAATCCGTTATACCGAGTGCGCAGGTCCTCACTGAGCTTTTTGAATGTTTTCTTAATCTCCTTGAACAATTCTGTTTCTTCGCCCGGACCGGTGAAAAACAACGTGGTATCATAGTAATTGGTCGTCGAATCCAGCATCGTGACGCGGTGAAACTTCTCCGCTGAGATTTTATAGACCTCGACGGCTTTCTGGTATTCTCGTTGACGGTCATAGACCAGGCCGAGATTAAACCAGCCACGGAACTCGTCAGGTTGGATCAGCGTGCAATTGTAAAAACCCCTGGCGCTTTCCTCCAGGGCTTTGCCGGCGTTGTCGCGCTTTTTCTTGCCCTCCTCAATGTCCGCGGCCTGACTTGCGGCATTTTCCAGGGAATCCGCGATGTTGATATACGCGACACCGGCGTTAAAATTTTTCTCCCAGAGGGCTTCCTCGATTCCGACCATGTCTTTTTCGATTTTTTTCAGGTTTTTCCCCGCGTATATCCGGGCCTGGTTGAATTCATAGACCATACTGTCGATTTGTTCCTTATCGCCCCAGATCGCACCCATCAGGAAATGGGCTTGATAGTTGTCCGGGTAATTTTCGAGGCAGGTCCGCAGGTTACGTTCGGCCCGCTCGTATTCCTTGCTGTTCAACGCGACCTTGGCCGAACGGACATAGTAATCCGGCGGCTCGATCCGTTTGCTCTCTTGTGCGGAAACGGTAGTATTCACGCCGCAATAAAACGCCAAAACCCCTATCATCAACGCCACAACACGTCTCATATTTTATCTCCCCCGTCAATCAATACTGCTTTGTTTACCTCTATCCTTTCGGCAGATCATACCTACCGGTTACAGCCTCAATAATTCCCCAAATGTTATACACTTTGACATGGGCTTTCAAGTTATTTTACAACATCCTGCCAAATCGATTCCGGGAGTGTTCTGAGCAAAAAAACCGTGGAAAAGCGCGAGAGTAGAATAAACTCATAGGCTAAGCGATTGTCTCCAATGCACTTGCCTCAACATTCGCGATAAGTCAGGCGACTTCGGAGAAGTACCGGATCGGGGATTCCGCCCTTTCCCCTAATGATAGTTGTCAAATGATTTTGCGCGTCACTTGCGGGATAATTGTCGATGCACCTCCAGCAACCCGGCGGCGACCGCTATTCGCGGCGTGACGTTGCCGATGATGGCCGCCCGCGTCCGATCTAAGATGGCACAGCAATTGTGGATCGCCGTCAAGGAATCTCTATGCGCGGGTTGAAGGCCGTCCTGTCCGGAGTTCTCGATCAGGGTGGCATTTAGTCTGGCCCGCCAGACATCAAAGAAAAAGAGGATTTCATTCAAATCGGGTCTTTGTTTGAATACGGCATCCACCGCCAGGGCCACCTCGGTTTCGGGCCCGGAACCCGCGGCGTTCAACAGGGCCGTTGCCGCATCGTACCACACTTGCCAGTCTTCTGCGGCAGATCGTCGCGCGCGCGCCCACCCGCCGCCGGACAGCTCAGCCGCGCGCCGGGCGGCGTCTTCCGGCAACCCTAATTGTGCGACAAGCCGGTCGTGGATCAGGCGCAAGGGAAGGGGCGGAAACAGCACCGCCTGGCACCGGGAAAGGATAGTCGGCAACAAGGCATTGCGGCTGGAGGTAGTGATAATAATGAATGAATCCGGAGGTGGTTCTTCAATAGTCTTCAGCAACACCGCTTGCGCGTCGGCCCGCATGTTTTCAGCGTTGATGATAATGCCGATCTTGCGCGGCCCCTCCACAGGCGTGTGCGTCAGGGCATATTGCAAGGCCCGGACCTTGGACATGGTAATATAGGGTCGGCGCGAATATTCTAACGGCGCCCAGGAGTCTTCTCGTTTTGCGGTGAAGATATCCTGCTGTTCTTCGCTGTCGGCGGCCGTCGGGCCGGCATCCTCGGCCGCATCGGCGTTACCGGGTTTCTCGCGCGACGAACCCGGCAAGATCCAATGGACATCCGGATGATGATAATCGGCAATGCGGCGGCATATATCACAGCTATGGTCATGGTCTTTCTGGGCGTCAGCGCACATGATCAACTTCGCCGTTTCTACCGCTGCCGGCCACTTCCCCGTCCCTTCTAGTCCGTGGAATAAGTACGCATGGGCCAGACGGTTACGTTTTGCTGCCGCGTGCAGGGTTTGGCCCGCGTTTTTCTGGATATCGAAAACGGAAAATTCGTTCATTTCAGCCATTCCAGAGGATCGAGCACTTCTTTATTGTGGCGGAGTTCAAACAAGACGCCTGCGCCGAACCGTGGGTGTCTTTCACCGGCGGTACCCACGGGGTCCCCGGCGCGCAGTATCTGGCCGATGATCACCGAGATATCGCCCAAGTGGGCAAACACCGTGAAATAGTCCGATCCATGGGCGACGATGACGACATTGCCCAATCCCCGCCGCTGACCGGCAAAAACGACTTCACCATCGGCGGCATTGACCACCGCGGCGCCGGCGGCGCCGGAGATAAACATCCCTGTCTCGTAGGTTTCGGTTTGATATTTGCCCTCGATTTTCCGACCGACGGTTGATTTTACTTCTCCGGTTATCGGCCAGTGCAGCCGGCCTTTCCAGCCGGGGAAATCGTAGTCGATGGCCTCCTGGGTCTGTCGCAATTCCGCAAGCCGGTCAATCAATTCGCCGAGGATCTGCGCTTCACGCTGGATTTGCTCGATATCCTCAAGTTCCTGTTCCCGTTGTTGCCGGTATCCGAAAGCCTCGCGGTCAGACTTGGCCAGTTGACGTTGTTTGTTTTCCTTTTCCTTGTCCTTTTTTGCTGCTGCCGCCCGGACCTGATCACGGGATTGCGCCAGTTCATCGCGCCGCTGTTCGCCGGTACTCAGAGAGTCGGCAAGTCCATTGATCCCGGCGGCAAGGGCCTCACCGATTTTTTGTGCGTATACTTGCCGCCGTGCCGCAAACGTCCCCGTCCCCAACGGACCGGCGCTTCCCGCCACGGGCCGCGATATGTACAATTTCCGGACGGTCCGGGCCTGGACTTCCTGGCGGTAAAGGCGCCGTTCCTGCAGCTCGCGCACGCGCTGGTCGGTGGCAGAATACTCGCGGCCGAGTTTTTGATATGTTTGTCTCAGCCGGGTACGCACCTTGGCGGTGATTTCTATTTCTTCCTCCAACGCGCGCGCTTTGGCGCGGGCTTTTTTCTCTTTTTCGGCCAGGTCCTCAACGGTCGCGGTTTTGTCCTCCAGTTTTTTTTCAATCTGCTGCAGTTGTTGTTGGATTTTCTGTTGTTCGGCGGAATCAGTTGACTGGGCGAGCGCCATTCCGGTGCCGGCCAGGACAAGACCAATGCTCACCATCGCTGAATTGAAAACCTGCGCCGACCATCTCATAAGTCAATAAACGGTCGCTATCCGTCTGAAGATCAATGTTTTTCTTCCGCGGCGGATTATCCAAAAATCCAATTCAAAAGGAAAAAGCCTTATGGCGTTGCACCCGATAGGCCAGCCAACCGGCGATGATTCCGACGGCGACCGGGATGACGAAGGTGAACGCGGAATCGGCCATGGAGGATTCCGTATTTCCGGACGATATGAGCACGAAGCCGGCTGCGATGGAACTGGCCAGTCCCAGGAGTGCGCCCTCGAACATCAATGGCCAGCGGAACCAGCCGGGACGGACGCCAAGATAATGCCAAATTCGTGCCTCGGGGGCACGGACTCGGGCAACTAAATAGACGCCGCAGAATAACCACAGGCCGGTCCACACCGGGGCGGCGACCGCCGCCAATTGCGAATAACGGGCAATTGTCTCGCGCCCCTGAGCATACAGGGCTAGTTGTTGGTCGGCAGTGACTATTTCGGCAATCCCGGGCACCATGGCCAGAGAATCGACTAAGCGCTGCACTGCCGTTCCGGACCTGAATTCCGGCGTTATTTCCAGACGCGCAGACGACGGCAACGGATTTTCCGGCAAGACTGAAAAAGCCAATGCCCCCAGATACGATTCCGCCTCAGCCTGGGCGTCCTCTGTAGAGATATACGCAGCGTTTAGAATGCGCTTGTCGGCCCGCAATTGCCCGCACAGCCGCAGACCCTCATCTTCATCCACGGAAGCATCAAAATAGATTTCGGCAAAAGGCCCGGCAAAACGGTCCTCCCACCAGGACGATGCCAGGCCAAACTCGGTCTGCATGACCGTGGATATCACCAAACCCGCCGCGCCCAGGACGACAATGACCAGGGTGACCAGCGGACGTGCGCGGAGGTTCGCTTTCCACTCTTTTAGAAAATAGTGCCGCATCGTGCCGGTCCACGCTTGCCGGAAACGTGGATTATCCGTTCGTTTTCGATTCGGTAGAGTTCATCGCCATGTACGACCGTCTGTTCACCAATGGTCAGGCAGACTGCGCTTCCCGCCCGGGCTTTCCGTCGGATTATTTCCAGCAGATGACCCTGTTCCACCGGGGAAAGATGGGCGAGCGGATTATCAAGAAACACGGCCAGCGGTCCGCGGACAAAAGCCCGGGCCAATCCCAGACGAACCCGCTGACTCCGCGAAAGTCGGTGGGCGTGTACGAAGCGACACGCCAACAGACCCCATTGGCGGAGTTCATCGATAGTGCGACGTGCAATGACATGCCCCGGCAGTTTTTCCGCGGCATACAGGGCGGTGGCCACGTTTGCCGAGGCCGTCCAATTTTCAGCAAAAGGAAAATCATCACAGAAAATGCCTATCTGCCGCCGCCATGCCGCCCAGCGGCGCGACGGGGCATGGGTCATGTCTGTATCGTCGCAAATTACTCTGCCGTTTTGCAGGGGGAGTGCACCCCACAGGATACGCAATACGTGAGACGCGCCGCAACCATCGGGAGCGCTGATAATGGTTAACGTCCCCCGGTGGAGGACCAGCGAAACATTTCGCAACAGCAACTGTCCGGAGACCGAGATGTCCGCCGCTTCCAATGCGGTCGTGATGCCGGTGGTCATGGTCCCTGCCGTTGGCCGGTCGGAGGACCCATTGAAGGTGACCCCGACCGGCGCGGGATTATTTTTTCATCGATTGCAGGAATTCCTCATTGGTCCGTGTTTTATTCAGCCGATCCAGCAGGAACTCCATCGCTTCGACGGGGTTCATTTCGGAGAGGAATTTCCGCAAAATCCAGGTCTTGGTCAGGACGTCATCGGATAGTAGCAATTCTTCCTTGCGGGTCGAGGACCGGTTGAGGTCCATCGCCGGGAAAATCCTGCGGTTGAACAGCCGCCGGTCGAGGACCAGCTCCATATTCCCTGTCCCCTTGAATTCCTCGAAAATGACTTCATCCATGCGTGAACCGGTTTCGATCAAGGCCGTGGCCACGATGGTCAGTGAGCCGCCCTCCTCGACATTGCGCGCTGCGCCGAAAAACCGTTTGGGTTTTTGCAGCGCGTTGGCATCCACGCCGCCGGAGAGGATTTTGCCCGAGTGCGGTACCACCGCGTTATGGGCCCGGGCCAGCCGAGTGATTGAATCCAGCAGGATAATCACATGCTGGCGGTGTTCGACCAGCCGCTTGGCCTTTTCAATGACCATGTTGGCCACCTGCACGTGCCGATCAGCCGGTTCGTCAAATGTCGAGGAAATCACTTCGCCTTTAACCGACCGCTTCATGTCGGTGACTTCCTCCGGGCGTTCATCGATCAACAGTACGATCAACTTAACGTCGGGATGGTTGGCCGTAATGGAGTTGGCCAGTTTCTGCAGCAGCATGGTTTTTCCGGCTTTGGGCGGCGAAACGATCATCGCCCGCTGTCCGCGGCCGATCGGTGTGAGCAGGTCCATGATCCGCAGTGACGGGTCTTTGTTTCCTGTTTCGAGATTGAATTTTTCCTGCGGGTACAGGGGAGTCAGGTTGTCGAACAGTGTCTTGCTTTTGGCAACATCCGGGTTTTCCAGGTTGACGGCCTCGATTTTCAGCAGGGCAAAATACCGCTCCGTATCCTTGGGCGGCCGGACCTGTCCGGAGATGGTATCGCCGGTCCGCAAATCAAAACGCTTGATCTGCGAGGGCGAAACGTAAATATCGTCCGGGCCGGGCAGGTAGTTGTAATCCGGGGAGCGCAGGAAACCGTACCCTTCTTCCAGGATTTCCAGCACGCCCTCGGCAAAAATCAATCCGTCTTTTTCAGTATTGGCCTCCAGGATTTTGAAAATCAGCTCCTGTTTACGCAAGCCGGAGACACCCGGGATGTCCAATTCTTCGGCGATGTTCAACAGCTCGGCGATGGTTCTGGATTTCAATTCGATGATGTCCATCGGCATCAACCTCCTTCACTCCTATTGATCAATGATATGTGCTGTGGAAGAACGGCAGACCGCCACCTAGTCTGCATGAGGAAATGTACGCAACCGCGTTGATCACTCGGCGATCTCCGTTTTGGGCGCATCGCCCCACAAGCGTTCCAGACTATAGAATTCACGGACTCTGGCCAGAAAGATATGCACAATGACCGTAAAGCAATCAATAACCACCCAGCCCGTATTGCCGCGACCCTCGATATGCCGGACCGAAATACCCTTTGCCTTCAACTGGTCGGTGATATGATCGGTTACCGCCTTCAAGTGGACATCAGCGTCGGCCGTGCACACCACGAAATAGTCCGTGACCGGCGATAATTTGCGCAAGTCGAGGATACAAATATTGTTGGCTTTTTTGTCGCGGGCGAGTTTTCCGACCGTCAAGGCCAGGCGTTTTGGTGTGATAGTTGGGGCCTCCTTTTGCGGGTCGAGATTTATGCGCGGCCTAAGGGATTTTGCCGGCTCCTTCCGTTGCCGACAGGATCGGACGGACGGTGCGGCCCAGGACAATACTGATGTCCAGTCCCCAGGGATTGTCCGTCATTTCCATCATGGAAACATCGTTTTCCGATAATCCTAACGCGTGCGCCAGGCGCAGCGCATCCTCCGGTTTCAGTGTATAGATGATGATGAAAGAACGTTCCACTTTGAAATGTTCAAAGTTGTCCCGATCAACGACATCAAAACGGAATTCTTCGATGGCCGAGCCGGTCAGCTCGTCGCTGAAAACCGCCGCGAGCCCCGGTTCGCCGCAACCGTTGAGGACCTGTGTCCGCAACACCCGTGGCGGCCGGTCGTTGCGCTCGGCGTGGGTATAGGACAAGCGCCCGGCCACAGAGAAGACAAACACACCGATTACGACGGTCGAGACCAGGATGGCCAGGTCCAGAAGTCGTGATTTCCAGCGGAATTCCTTCGCAGAACGCCGGGTTTTAGATGGATTTTTTTTCGTGTCTTTTGCGTTCATGCTTTATTCGCAGTTATTCTTCCGGGGCACATCGGCCGGAACCATCATGGGAAACTTGGGGGGAGAAGCGGCGGTCGCACAGTCAGCGTGTTCGCCACCAGTCTGCGGACACAGGCCATCTGCTCAGGCCTGACCGCCCGCAATACGGCGAATAATACAGATTGCCGGGCACGCGTTCGTACCCAATCCCCAGGTACACATGTGACGATGGACGATATTCGAGCTGAAAACTGGGGTACAATCCCTCATGAACCAATTCTCCCGATTTTCCGCCGAGTGCCGAAAGCGGATTGTGGGCATAAGCCAAACCCACACGCAAGGTCAAAGGCCGGGCCAGTTGATATTGGATGATACTTTGATACAAACCGACTGACCCGCTTGTCGATCCTCCCGATAGATAGGAAATAGTGTACGCGTGGCTTATAGTCAGCCGAGAAGGATCCAGCAGAGAAAATGTTCTCTGCACGGGATTGTCCAGCAGAGTGGCCGGCTGCGGTACGGTATCATTAGCTTGTGCCACCATTGCCGGAGCCGAAACTGCCAGCATACCCATCATCCACCACACAACGATTTTTTTCATGTTATCCACCGGCTTCTCCGAAAACCGGGCCTCCGTGAAGCCGTCCCCCTCAGCCAATTAGTAATCAATCTTCAAAATTCGGCTATTGTCAAGCCTAAAATTAACATCGGCCAAACCAACTCATTCCTTACTCCTGTACTTTTAAGCCGGTGATTTGTTTCAATTGATCGGGAGAGTTTACTCCGAGTATCTGATCTGAGTCCTCAACTTTCTGCGCCGCAATTGGATGGCCATCCTGTTGCAGGATTGTCAACACATCGGGCAAATAATATTCTCCCTGTTCGTTTTGGTTTTTCACCTTACGCAATGCCTTAAACAAATACCCCGGTGAAAAACAGAACATTCCCGAATTTATCTCACGCACTTGGCGGGTTTGCTCATCGGCATCGACATCCTCGACTATTCGGCTGACCAATCCCTGGGCATCGCGAAGAACCCGCCCATAGCCCGTCGGGTCATCGACTTCTGCAGTTAATACTGTCGCGCCTGCTTTGCGGCGGCGATGTTCAAGGACGACGGATCTAATTGTTGCCGAATTAATTAACGGTGCATCTCCCGCCATGACCATGATTTCGGCCGGGGATTTCTCAAATAACGGCTCAGTCTGCAAAACTGCATGGCCGGTCCCCAGTTGTTCCCTTTGCCAGGCGATTTCCACATTGAAAGGTCGCGCAGCATCAATGACCATGTCGCCTTTGTAACCGACGACCACGATGATTCTCCCAATCCCTGCCTGTCGGCAATTTTCCAACACATGCACCAGCAACGGCTTACCGGCCAGAAGATGCAAAACTTTGGGCAGGTCGGATTTCATCCGTTTACCCTGGCCCGCAGCAAGGATTACGGCAGCGACATTATGCATGGATTGGTTATCGGATGGGGCGGTTATTCTCGTCAACATTCACTACCCGGGGCATAAATCCCCTCGCCTCAGTGGGCGTGAATCGACCGTAGGCAATGACGATGATCACGTCCCCGACTTGTCCCAGCCGTGCGGCAGGCCCATTCAAACAAACTTCTGCCGGGCCATCCGGCCTCGCTGGACTTTGGATTACGTACGTTTCAAGTCGGGCACCATTATTGACGTTAACTACCTGTACTTTTTCATAGGGCAAGATCCCCGCAGCCTCGAGCAGTTCGGCGTCAAGCGTAATTGACCCCTCGTACGCGAGGTTGGCATCGGTGACCCGTACCCGATGAATTTTGGCGCGACAAAGTGTAAGATCCATAACAAAAATCACTTAACCAAGATATTATCAATGAAGCGGGTCTGACCGAGTTGGGCGGCGATCAGGATAACCGTTGGTGGTTTAATGACTTTCTGTCTTTTCAACGTCCAGGGATCAGCAAATTCAATATAATCAACCTTAAATCCCGAATCGAGTTCAATAACCTCGATCATGTGTTCGGTCAATCGGCCCGGCCGGTTTTTTCCCGCGATTATTTGATCTTTAGCCCATGTTAATGTACGGTATAACACATCCGCCGTTTGCCGTTGGGTGACCGTAAGATAGGCGTTTCGGGAAGATAAAGCAAGCCCGTCGGGTTCTCGGACTGTCGCGCCAATGATGATTTTGACGCCTAAATTGAGATCCGCAACCATGCGTTTGATTACCACACCCTGCTGATAGTCCTTTTGCCCAAATACTGCTGCATCCGGAGTCACAATATTGAATAGTTTGAGGACGATAGTGCACACCCCACGAAAATGGGTTGGCCGGGCGGCACCCTCCAATTTGGAGGTCAACTCGTCCATTTCCACCCATGTCCCGAACGCTGAGGGGTACATCGTCTCCAGTGTGGGGCAAAAAATGACATCTGCACCTCCCGCCAGACATTTGTTCTTGTCGGCGGCGAAAGTGCGTGGGTAGCGGGAATAGTCCTCACGCGGACCGAACTGGGTTGGATTCACGAAAATCGAAACCACCAGCCGGTCGGCCAGGCGGCGCGCGCGGTTGATCAGCGAGAGGTGACCATTATGCAGGGCACCCATGGTGGGGACCAAAGCGATGCTGTAGCCTTTGCTCTTCCACTGCCGGGCCAGCACCTGCATCGATCGTGGCGAGCGGACGATTCTCATCATGATTAACGATTATACATGATTACGCCCCGGTCAAGTGCCGGGCTGTCGGATAACCTGCTTCAGGCAAAAAAGGCCGGGGTAAAAACTCCCGGCCAATCCCTACTAATGGCTTTCCTATGGGTTGCAGCGATCACACAAGGCAGCGAGTGACAAGTACACTTTCTTGACCAGGAAAGTCACATCCAGCGGAGTCGGTGCTCCACCATTGCAATCTACATCCCCGTTTTGGTACGGGCAGGTGGCGGTATAGTCATGCAAGGCGTCCTCGCCAAGCGCAGGCGCCTCGTTCCCGGTCGAATCCAATTGCAACTCGCCGATGGGGAAATTCCCTCCCCATCTCGGCTCGAACGCATCAGCCCATACCGTGGCGTTATTTCATCAAGACCATTTTCTTCGTTTTGGTGTACGCTTCGGCGGTCAGACGATAAAAGTACATGCCCGAGGCCAGAATAACGCCACCGTCATCCCGGCCGTTCCACGTTACATTGTGATAACCGGCGGGCATGAAATCATCGACTAAGCGACACATGCGACGCCCGAGGACATCATAAATCTCCAGCCGCACATTCCCCTCCACCGGCAACCCAAACTCAATGACGGTTGAGGCATTGAAGGGATTCGGGCGGTTTTGTAGCAATAGGTACATTTCCGGAATTACCGGCTTGTCAAGCACGGGAATGTCGATCGTGCAGTAATCCAGATTCCCCGTGACCACATATTGTGTGGGACGCACAGTGTTTCTGTCCCCGTAAATGTCCTCGGCCAGCACCCTGATAGCGTACTGGGTGTTGAGATTCAAACAAAGCGTGATGTCGGTACAATCGAGAGACACATCTTCGTCCGTCCATGTAGTATCGCAGATCCAGACATAAAACCCCGGATTCGACGGATCCGGGTACCAAGCACAGGTTTTCACACCATGCTGAACAATATATTTGTCCAATGTCCCTGCCGGTTGGTTGGGCGACGCATCCCAAGTCACCCGGACCTTGTTGGTCGGCACATCCTCCGGATTTACACTCGTCGTTTTTTCCAGCGGAAGGATTGTCGGATCACCAAGCAATACCTCGGCATGGATATTGTCTGGCGTTCGCGGTGGTTGCTTCAAAGTATATACTGCAGAGCATGTCTCCCCTTGATTGTCCGTGTAAGGCCGCACTTTATAGTAATAATAACTGCTGGCCACAGTGTCGGGATATTCACGAGAGGTGACATTCGGACCGAGCTCAATCGACGACCATGATCCATTTCCGATTTTTCGATAAAACGTCTGGCCTTGTTCATTGGTGTTCGGGTCTGTCCAACTAATGGTCGCTTTCGATGGATTGCTCAGATCAGCGCTTAACAAAGGTGCTTTAATCAATCGCTCTCCCAGGAGAGATAATCTTAATTGAATGTCCCCCGGATTAGGCCAAGTTACTCCCCCAGGCAATCCAGAATAATAACATGCCTGGATAAGGCAACTGTCGTTGTTGAATTCCAGAACTCTACCGGTAAATGCTTCAGTCACGCATCCGCTATCCCGCGCACTTACACTTGATGAACCTCGTATCCATGCCCCATGCAAGTCGTAGTAATTCGGGATATCCACCCATCTGGTCAGCAAATGACGGGTTGCTGAGTAGGTTCCATAGTTATACTCCAGCACCCCGTTGAGAGTCACCGAGCACCCTTGGGTCGTTTCATCCCAACCGCTAGTTATGTCTAGGCGTTCCAACGTGTTCGGCGGATCAAGATACATATATGATCGGTCTAATCGCGGCACGCCCCAGCCAGTCTCATTGTTCCAACCGGTTATGGCAAGCTCATCCCTGCTGGCCATCATGATGTAATAAATGTCATCCCGGTCGTTTACATCGTAACCCAACAAATCAGCATAGGAAAGAATCATACTTGCAACTGCTGAGGCTGCTGGAGTCGCGAATGAGGTGGCAGTCCCGTTGCCGTAGGTCGAATCAGACAAGGCCCCTTTGATTAGATATCCAGGAAAGGCAAAATCTAGATACGATTGTTTTGTGCCGATTTCGATTCTGTTACCTGATGTATCATATCCAGCAATGGCTATGACCTCCGGAAGGTTTGCCGGACATTGCGAAGCGTTGTCTATCATACCCCGGTTACCACCAGCGGCAAAAATCACCCTGCCGGCTTTAACCAGTTCTGCAACAGCTCGATGGAATAGAGGGCTATCGTAGGGGTTTTCCTGCAAATCGGCAAAATGCCAACTGCAGTTAATGATTTGACAACTATTGCCTGCGGCCAACAATTTCTGAGTATGCTGTGCATCGTCCGGGTAATCACTCAGTTTGTACGTGCCACCTCTACAATACCTATTTAGGCCGGCCATGCCATTTCCATCCCAATCGGCCATTGCAATCGAGGCCACAAATGTACCATGGGACCACGAAAACTCGTCAATTCCAATCCAGTCTCTATCATCTAGATCGGGTATATGACGGTTCACTCCGGCATCCAGTATACCGATACGTATAGCTGAACTACCCTGATGTTTGCCCCATGCACATGGCATATGCATCATGTTGGTCCACCAACATGCGGGATTCCATTCTCCTTGGTATTGAGCTTGCCATGAATACCACATCCAATCGCCCTGGCCTGGATCCACCGGCACCACATCGTACAAACAATCATCGTAATGAATCCCGGCGGGCAACCTGGCAAACAGGCCCAATGAGTCTTGAAGGTATTCGACGAGCTGGCGCCCAGAACCTGTATCTGCCACTGGAATCTCGTAGTATTCATGCAAAAACTGAGTATTGATTGTACCGCCAAGTTCAGTCTGCATCAGGGTGTCGGATGCATCAGATAACGCGAAAGCTCTTTGGATAGTCTCTGCTCCAAATAACTGGCATGCTGCCTCAAAACCGGCAGGAAGAATACACGCGGGACCCCGTAGCAATGCCGAATCATCGAGAGAAATTGATTGGGTCGGATAGGGAAGGGAAATTTGATAGGCCTTCGCCTCAACCAGTACGTACGTTGAATCGGCCTTGCATATGGCGGGATTGACGACCATCAAGCAAGCAGTAAGCACCATCACGGGCACCATGGCCATTGGGCGCGCGAAACGGCTGCGGAAGGTATAGTCTACCATGACCCACCTCCAAAATGGGTTTGCAGATTATTAAGTTGTTGCAGTCGACTGCGTTTATTCCAAAACCGCGCGATGCTCAATTGACGAGCATCTGACGATTTATGGCCGTATTCGGCTCCATGTAGTAATGCGGCGCATCCGAGATCCATTCCCGGCCGCCATTATCCATATTTGTGTGGCCTGATATTGAATACAGTTGCTATAAGGCCATCGTATGAATACTATGTCCTTTCCGTCAGGGGTATAACTTGGTTCCGTTGCGATCCGTCCAGGAAATATTTTCAATTCACCATTTATGGTAACCGTATAAATATCAATATTTTCACCTCTACTGCCCACAAAAACTATACTTTTTCCATCAGGCGACCACCGCAGCGGTTGGCCCATATTCATATTATTTACATAGATATTCCACGTGCTATCTGCATCAAAATCATAAACGCCTATTGACCAAATGAGACTATCGGAATCATAACCCACATAGCATATTTTCCGCTCTTTTGATACATCAAAGCCCGGTCCTATTCCCGGAAGCGGATACAAAGAATCTGCATTTATATCAAACAAGAAAATGCCCGCATTTAAGTCATATGCCCGATGGACAATGAGCGTATCCTTCGCAAACCATTGGATATTGGCGAAGCTGCCTTCCTTAATCAACTCCGGTTTGCCATCCGGGAGCCTAATCCGCCAGATGCCATTTACGTTGCCATCGTTATGACCAAAATATAATTCGGAGCCATCCGGTGTTATTTCCGGCGCCGCGGCTCGCCCAATGACAAGCTCCGCCGCGCTATTGTCGTTGGGGTTGATCCGATAAATTCCGGGTTCAAACCCATCAGACAACCATGGTGCAACAGCTAAATTCTCTACCCAGGCGTCATAATATGCCGAGTCCAACCCATTATCCTCATAGTAGATGTACCCATCGCCTGGAGAGACTACCGGGTTTGCCAGAAGTCTTGCTGAGAAATAATCGAATGGATTATAAGGACAATCCATAATCGGCTGTTCTGGCCAGACCGGATTTTTCTTATCACCGCAACCGCTTAATAAACTCAGGTAAGTTGTTAATATAATTCCGCTTACGACAATAGGCAGAATATATCTATGCGACATGCATGGCCTCCGAATTTCGACTCTTCGATTCAACATGGCATATTTAGCGTCGATACACTTGAATTCCCAACTCATATTTATAGCCGACCGCGTGAGGAGCGGTTTTCTAATCCCATCCGTCAGGCAATGTAACGGGTTACCCGACGGACCTGGAAACCTACTTTAATCTAAAAGCAAATACCCTCCTTTGCAAGATAAATTCCCGGTTTTTTTCGAATTACGATATCGATTTTTCACCTCTCACCTGACAAACCCCGACAAATGCCGGCAAAATGTCTCGCGGCCGATTGGCGGATGGGGATGGCCTACGAACAGTTGGGCGACTGCGATTCGGCGCGGATCTGCTATCAAACGTCCCTTGATCTTGGCTGGTGGACAAGCATGTGGCTGAGGTGTATTATTTTTATCGGCTGGGACGAGCACAATGGAAGATGATGGTTCTCGGTATGAGCGGTGGGGTTGGACTTATGAGCGGTTCAATCCTCTGCGCAAAGAGGAAATCGCCTGGTACCGCCGGTTGGCCGCCTCCCACGGCAGCCCGATTCTGGAGCTGGCCTGCGGGACCGGACGGTTGGGCGCCGCGTTGGCCACTGCGGGATATATAGTTGATGCCGTTGATCGCTCTCCGGCAATGCTGGCTTGCGCCCTGCTGCGCGCAAGTGTGCTGGCCGATGATGCGCGAAAACGCCTGCGGCTGATTCGCGCGGACATCGGCAATTTCAAGATCAACAGGACGTACAAACTCATCATCATTGCTGATAATTCTCTGGCCGAGTTGCCGGACACAGTTCGGGCAGGGTGTTTGCGGTGCGCGCAGAAATATCTTGAGCAGAACGGACGCCTGGCCCTCACGGTTCGCGTGTATGCCGGGGACGCCTCGTCCTGCGGTCGAGTCTCGACACACTGGTCTGTACCCGTTACACATCCGATCACCGGTGTATCCGTCAGGAGAAAAGTAGAGTTGCAGATGTCCGACGACGGGGTGCGATTGCAGGGAACGATGACCTATGAAATCACCGGCCCCGACCGGACGGTTGAATATGAAATATGCCCGGTGGAATATGCCCGGTACACCCGAAACGGATACATTTCTTTCCTTGAGGCCACCGGCTGGCGTGTCGAGTCTGAGGACCCCTCCGACTTGCGCCATGAGCCAGCGACCGGCAGTGTGATGGCGCATTTTGTATGCAGCCCTTTATGACGGCTTAAGCAACGAGAAAACTGCGTTTCGACGGCGAATTCCGGGAAATAGACCGGATATTTCATTCAAACCAGGCGTGGCAATTGGCCGTAGAGAGCAAAGGTGTCGATAGGGTGCATTTGGCGGAGAAATGGTTGAATGCAAGACCTGGCGAGCAAAACATGTGAGGTCTGCCGCGTGGGCGCGCCCTTGGCCACGGCCGAAGAAATCGAGATGTGGATGGCCCAACTTCCCGGGTGGAGAATTATGGAAGTGGACGGCGTCCAGCGGCTGACGCGGACCTTCGAGTTCGCCGATTTTGCCGCGGCGCTTGCTTTTACAAATAAGGTGGGAACCATTGCCGAGCAGGAGGGCCATCACCCGGAGATCCTCACAAGTTGGGGCAAAGTCAGGGTGAGTTGGTGGACCCACAAAATATATGGCCTACATGCCAATGACTTTATTATGGCGGCAAAAACAGAGGAGTTGATTGCCGGGTAAGCCCGCGATGCCGACAAAACTGTGGCTGTTGGCCGCCCGATACTGGGGCTAACGCGTTGTATCATAATAAAATAACGCATATCTTTCCCGGAATTCCCGGAAATCCTGACGGTGGTCATTAATTTTTTCCGGAAATATTTTTAAATAATCGTTGAATATTTTTAGCAGAATGCCGTAATATGCACTGTAGGTAAAGGAAACAGCGGGCTTTTTTGCGAACGACCGCACGGATCAACTCCATCGGGCATTCAAAGAAAAGATCGACTTGTTTCACCGGCCATGTTGGCCAACGGACCAGGGGCACCGATTTGCCCCAGTAGAGCAAAGGGAGTGGATCATGGCGGAAGGTACCGTCAAATGGTTCAACGACAGCAAGGGTTTCGGGTTCATTACGCGGGAAGACGGCGACGACGTGTTCGTCCATCACACCGCGATTCAGGGCGAGGGTTTCAAGTCTCTGTCCGAAGGTGATCCGGTCCAGTTTGACGTCGTGCAGGGTCCGAAAGGACCGCAAGCAGCCAACGTTCGCAAAATGTAGGCTTGATTGCCAGATGACAACTGATCCGGCCCAGGCCATTGCCTGGGCCGGATTTCTTTATGTCTTGCGCATAATCATGCCGGGCGGTCGGGATACAGTCCCTGCCGGGTGGGCTGCGATGATGCCGCCCGGTTCATTTTACCCCGGGCCAGTGAGGCGAAAATTCCAGCACAACAAAACACGGCGAAAAATGTGAAGGCGATGCGCATCGTCCGGGCGAATTGCCCGTAATTGGCGGGCGCAATCTCAGCTTGCCCCAAAGTCAGCGCCAACAGCATCATCACAATACCCATCGACAACATCATGCCGATTTGCCGCATCATGGCGACCAAAGCCCCAGCCACTCCGAAAAACCGCCGCTCGACCGAACTCATGATGGCATTGGTATTGGGCGAGGAAAACAGCGCAAAACCAAAACCAAGAAACATCAGGCAGAACACGACATATCCAATCGGCGTATGACCGTCCAGGAAGACCAGCAGAATCAATCCGACGAAATTCAAACCCATCCCCACCGAGGCAATGATTCGCGGTTCCCACTTGTCGGACA
>Ga0172362_10002133_pt1 | contig 17167 bp, 20 predicted proteins | sample LakKivs1_kivu2a2_FD_114534 | JGI IMG/M metagenome (GOLD analysis project Ga0172362, IMG submission 114534) | Sediment microbial communities from Lake Kivu, Rwanda - Sediment s1_kivu2a2 | ecosystem: Environmental > Aquatic > Freshwater > Lake > Sediment | place: Rwanda: Western Province, Lake...
GGCGCACCCCGGTGCGCGACGGCGCGCGGGTCGGCCTCTTCCCCGATGACATGCAGCTCCTCTACAAGTGGTACTTCCGCCCCCCGGAGACCGGCTCGTGAACGTCGAGGTTCGCCTCCACGGGTCTCTCACCGCGACGCGACCGGGACTCCGCGCCGGCGATCCGTTCGGCGTCGAGCTCCCGCCGGATTCGACCGTCAGCGCTCTCTTGCAAGTCGTCGGCCTGGAGCCGAAGGACGTGCACCTCGTCATCGTGAACGGACGAATCGAGCACGAGCGCGACGCGTTTCTCGCCGACAGAGCGCGCGTCGGCCTGTTCCCGCCGGTCGGCGGTGGCTAGGCGTGGACGCGCTTCGCCGCCGAGTTGCCATCGGGCCTGCGGGTCGGGGAGGTGAGATACCTCCGAATCGTTGGAGCCGCTTCAAGCTTGGGAAGACGAGCCACGACGTCGACCGAGCCGTCGCGGCGCTCGTCGACGACCCAGCGAAGCGACCGTCGGCTCGATCCTCGGCGCTGCAGACCTCGTCCGGTTGCCAATCCTCGAACGCGAGACGACGGCTCGCTGGTCGACGCGCGATCTCTTCGGACTCCCGCACCCGCCGCGTTTCGTGACCTCCGTCTACACCAGCGGATCGAGCCGACTTCCGCTCCGCGTCTACCGGAATCCGATCGACGCGGCATATCGGAAGCTCCTTCTGTTCAGAGCGCTTCGTCAAGCGTACCCACTTCGGCTGCCATTCTGATTCGCCGACGTTGGGGGCATCGTGCACGGCTCGGCGACATCGATCGAGCGGACGCCGTACTCCAAGCTGGTTCGCGTGCCCGGCAGCCTCCCCTGAACGAACAGCTTGCCGCACTGGCGAGGCTCCGCCCTGAGCTCGTCGAAGGGTATCCGCCCCCCCTAGGTCTCGTCGCGGAGGAGCTCCTCCGACAGGGAACCACGCTCCACCCCTCGCCCTGCCTCGTTGCGACGCGCGACGAGCTTCTCGACCCCACAACGCGTCGGCTCATCGAAAGCGCGTTCGGGTGTACCGTTCGCGACGTCTACAGCTACAAAGAAGTCGGCAACGTCGCGTGGGAGTGTCCGCATCGCCCCGAAACCTACCACGTGAACGTCGACGGGCGCTGGGGCGAGGTACTCGACGACGCCGGACAGCTCTGCCCACCCGAAGTCGAAGGCCGCGTCGTGGTGACCAACCTGTTCAACCGAACGATGCCGTTTATTCGTTACGCGCTTCGGGATCGTGCGGCGTGGGTCGCGCTGAAGGATGGCTGTGGATGCGGCGACTGGGCGCCCCGGCTCGGCTGTCTCGCGAGCCGTGAGGATGACTTCCTGCGGCTCCCCGATGGTCGCAGGATCTCGCCTCGCGTCGCCGTCACCGCTCTCGGCAACGCGTTCGAGCACGCCGCCTCGGGCGAAGACGTCCTCGCCTACCGCCAACTGCAGATCGTCCAAGACGGGCCGGAGCACGTCTCCGTCCATGTCGTGCCCGAGGAGCGTTCGTCCGTCGATGTGCAGCGAACCGCGAGAGAGGGCTTTCGCGACATCGGTCTCCCGTGGACGTGCGACGTCGCGGTGGTCCGTGCGATCCCGCTCGAACCGTCGGGGAAAGCCAAGAAGGTCATGTGCCGAGCATCGAGCGAGGCGCTTCCCGACTAGATCGACCGAGCGTCGCCTCTTGACTTCCCGTCTCAGCGAGACCAGTCGCGGGGCAACGCGCGCACCCTCCGAGCGGCTTCGAGAATCCTCTCGGTCGATTCGGTGGCCGCGACGCGAATCGATCCCTCGCCTCCCGGCCCGAAGAATGTCCCGGGAGCGACCGAGATCGCGGTTTCGCGGAGCAGCCGTAGCGCGAAGTCTTCCGAACGCCACGACGCCGGAAGGTGGGCCCACAGGTAGAACGTCGCCCGAGGAACGCTCGCCTCCAGTCCGATCGCCGCAAGCGCGTCGGCGAGAAGCGACAGCCGCTCCCGATAGACCGCGTTCCGCGACGCAATCCACGATGCATCCACCGAAAACGCGGCGGCCGCGGCGTCCTGGATCGGCCGGAAGATCCCGGAATCGATGTTCGACGTCATCTTCGACAGCAGCGCGACGGCGACGACGGAACCGACGGCCATGCCCACCCGCCATCCGGCCATGTTGAACGTCTTCGAGATCGAGTTGAACTCGATCGCCACCTCCGACGCTCCCGCAACTTCGAGAACGCTGGGCGCCGCATAACCGTCGTAGACGATGTCGGCATACGCCGTGTCGTGGCAGAGGAGCACGTCGTACGCGCGGGCGAAGTCAACGGCTTCCGCAAGGAACGCCAGATCGGCGACCGCCCCGGTCGGGTTGTTCGGGTAGTTGAGCCAGAGAACGGATGCCCGCCGCGCCGTCGCCTCGGGGATCGCCGCAAGATCGGGGCGAAAACCGTTCGCCTCGGCGAGCGGGAGGAAGACGGGCTCTCCGCCGGCGAGGACGGCACCCCGAGCGTACGGCGCGTACGCCGGATCGGGGACCAACACGGCGTCTCCGGGGTCGACGCAGGCGAGCGACAGGGCGACGATCCCCTCCTTCGAGCCGAGCAACGGGACGACCTGCGTCTCCGGATCGAGATCGACGCCAAAGCGGCGGCCGTAGTACGCGGCGATGGCCTGGCGCAGGCTCGGGATCCCGCGGGGATCGGGGTAGCCGTGCGAGCGCGGGTCACGCGCCGCGGCGCAGAGCGCGTCGATCGATCGGGCCGGGGGAGCAAGGTCGGGGCTCCCAACGTCGAGGCGGATGACGTCGATCCCGCCGGCCGCGGTCGCACGGCATGCCGCCTCCCAGCGAACGAACGGGTACGCCGACACGGCCTGTAGTCGTCGGGATCCGTCCACGTCACTCGCCTCCCCCGGCCTCGAGTCGATCGAGGAGGCCCTCCAACCCGAGGAGGTAGCTCTGTGCGCCGAATCCGCAGATCCGCCCAATGCAGACGGGAGCGATCAACGATCGGCGCCGAAACCGCTCTCGCGCGTCAACGTTCGACAAGTGGACTTCGACCGCAGGGAGCCCGACGGCTGCAATCGCGTCCCGGAGGGCTACGCTCGTGTGCGTGTAGGCCGCCGCGTTGATCACCACCCCGTCGGCCCAGTCGGCCGCGTCGTGGAGTGCGTCGATGAGCGCCCCTTCGCTGTTCGACTGGAACGTTCGCAGCTCGGCGCGACGCTCGGCGGCCAGCCGCCGGAGGGAGGCGTCGATCTCCTCGAGTGTCGTCGTCCCATAAACGGCCGGCTCCCGCCGTCCAAGCGAATTGAGGTTAGGTCCATGAAGCACCAGCACGCGCAATCCTCCGCGCTTCGTTCGTTGCGTCATCGCGCTCTCCTCGCTCCCATCTCCGTGATCACTTCGCGCACGACCTCGCACGGGACGGCGCAACCCGGAACGACGTCACCCACGGCGCGCGGCAGGACCCAGCGCGGTTCTCGGCCGACGCGTTTCTTGTCGTGCTCCATCGCCGCCAGGAGTTCGCCGACGTCGAACGGTGGACACCGGACCGGGAGGCCGACCCGCGACAGGGCGTCCTCCATCTCCACGACGAGCACCGCGGGAGCGATGCCGACCCTGACGGCGATGCGAGCGGCCGCCACGAGGCCGACGGCGACGGCCTCGCCGTGCCGTCCGCGGTAGCCGCCGACTGCCTCGACGGCGTGTCCGAGCGTGTGCCCCAGATTCAGCACGGCCCGGCGGCCCCGTTCGAACGGATCTTCCTCGACGACCCCGATCTTGACCCGTAGCGACCGCTCGATGAATTCCACCATGCGATCCATCGCGTCGCCTCGACCCGTTTCGTTCGTCCACCCCGTGACGAGTCCCGGATCGCCGATCACGCCGTGCTTGATCATCTCCGCCAGTCCCGAACGGACCTCTTCGTCGGGCAGGGTGTCGAGCATGTGGGGGTCAATCAGCACCCCGTCGGGCTGCTTGAACGCACCGACGAGGTTCTTGCCGGCTGGGAGGTCGATGCCTGTCTTTCCTCCGACGCTCGCATCCACCATCGCCAGGAGCGTCGTCGGAACTTGAAAGAACCCCACGCCCCGCAGGTACGTCGCCGCGGCGTAGCCGGCGAGGTCGCCGACGACGCCGCCGCCGAGCGCGACGACCGTGCCGCGGCGGTCCAGCCCGCCCTTCGCCAGCGCATCGTAGACGACGCGCGCCGTTTCCAGCGTCTTGTGCCGTTCCCCGTCGGGAACGATCCAAGTCGCAACGTCGTATCCGGCGTCGGCGAGCGACGCGACCGCCGACGCCCCGTACAGCGGGAAGACGACATCGTTGGAGACGACAAGTACGGCCGCTCCCGAGGCCGTTCTCCCGGCGGCGCGGACGGCGTCGCCGAGGTGGCGCCGGAGGCCGGGTCCGAGATCGATCGCGTAAGCCCCGTCAGGATGGCGAACGGTCAGCCGCCTTGCGGCGACGAGGTCGAGGACGTCGTTCACAATCTCGTCGATCGGTCGGCTGGCCGTGTCCACGTGCCACGGCAGCGCGTCGTAGGTCGCGCCCCGCTTCGCCATGAGTTCGTCGATCGCCGCCGCGGGATCGCCCCCGTCGAGGAGCGGGCGGCCTGTCTCGGCCGCGAGGCGACGCAGGAGCTCGTCCCGCCGACAGGTCAGGCAGACGACGGTGCCGCATTCGACGAGGGCGTCTCGGTTTTGCGGGTCGACGAGCGTCCCGCCGCCCGTGGCGATCACGCCTCCGTCGCGCTGCGACAGCTCGCGGCACAACGTCCGTTCGAGTTCGCGAAAGCTCGCCTCGCCGTCCTCGGCGAAGATCGCGGAGAGCGTCTTTCCGGCCCGGCTTTCGACCTCGGCATCCAGGTCGACGAACGGCCGGCCGAGTCGCTCGGCGACCCGCGCTCCGACCGTCGACTTGCCGACGCCCATGAAGCCGGTCAGGATGAGCGCGTCTCCCCTAGCCATGGTCGCCCCACGAACGATGGTGCGCCATCATCTCGTCAAGGCCGTCTCCGCCGAGCTTGTCACGAAGCGCGACGGCGATCGTCCAAGCGACCATCGCTTCCCCGACGACGGCCGCCGCCGGGACGGCACACACGTCCGACCGTTCGTACGCCGTTCGGGCCGCTCGGCCCGTACGCACGTCCACGGAGACTTGAGGCGAAACGGTCGTCGGAATCGGTTTCATCGCCGCGCGAACGACGATCGGCTCGCCGTTGCTCATCCCGCCCTCGACGCCGCCAGCCCGGTTCGTGGCGCGGACCGCGTCCCCTCCTTCTACGAGGCTCCATCCGTCGTGGACCGCGGTTCCGACGCGCCGCGCGTTGGCGAACGCCCTCCCGACCTCGACCCCCTTGATCGCAGGAATCGACACCAACGCGCGAGCGAGCTCCGCGTCGAGGCGAAGATCCCACTGAGCAAAGCTCCCCAAGCCGGCAGGCACGCCGACCGCCGCGACGCAGAACGTCCCGCCGAGCGATTCCCCCGCCTCCGATGCCGCATCGATCGCTCGCATCATGCGGTCTCCCGCGATCGCATCGGCGCAGCGCACGGGACTCTCCTCCGCCCGCGACCAGACCGACGGCCAGTCGGCGCGGCCGTCCTCCGCCATCGCACTGGGGGCCTCGACGTCGCCGATGCTTTCCACGTGACTTCCGACCTCGATGTCGAACCGGCGCAGGAGGAGCTTCGCGACTGCGCCTGCGGCAACGCGCGCGGCGGTTTCACGAGCGCTGGCTCGTTCGAGGATCGGGCGGGCGTCGTCGAGGCCGAGCTTCCTCATTCCGGCCCAGTCGGCGTGGCCGGGACGAGGAACGGGCACCGGCGGCAGGTCGCCCGCTTCCCACCGCGCTTTCCAATTGCCCCCGTCGAGGTTCGCGATGCGGAAAACCACCGGCGCTCCAGTCGTTTGCCCCGCCAGTACTCCGCCGAGAAGCTCGACGGAGTCTCGCTCGATCCGCATCCGTTCGCCGCGCCCGTGCCCTGCCTGGCGTCGGGCGAGTTCGTGGTCGATCGACTTGCAGGCGATCTCGAGCCCCGCGGGAACGCCGTCGAGGATCACGGTGAGACAGGGTCCGTGCGATTCGCCCCCCGTCAGGAATCTCATCTGATCCCTCCTCCGAGCGCCGCGTCGCAGGCGCGGCGCATCGTGGCGAGCGAAGGCCGCTTCCCGGTCCACAGCGCGAACGACGCCGCACCTTGCGCAATCAGCATCTCGAGGCCGCCGAGCGCCAACGCCCCGCTCCCGCGGGCCTGCCGAAGGAGGCGCGTGTCCCGCGGCGTGTAGACGAGGTCGACCACCGCGAGGCCGGAAGGGACCCGAACGCCGTCTGGCCAGATGGATTCCGCTTCGCGTGGCGCCATACCGACCGGCGTCGCGTTCACCATGAGCGTGGCGCCGCGCGCCGCGTCGACGAGCGCCTCACGCTCGAACGGGCGCGCACGGACAGGAGCGCCGAAACGGTCGGCGAGCCGTCGCGCTTCGTCGATACGCCGGCTCAGGACAACGATCTCGGACGCCCCCTCGCGCAGCAGCGCAAGAACGACGGCCCGCGCCGCGCCCCCTGCGCCGACGACGACGGCGCGCTCACCAGCGGGCAGCATCTCGGCGCGCCGCAACGAGTCGACGAAGCCTTCGGCGTCCGTGTTGTGCCCGTGCGCGGTCTGCGTTCCGTCCGGCGCCTCGGCAATGACAACCGTGTTCACCGCGCCGATCGCGCGGGCTTCGTCGGACAGAGCGTCGAGACCCTCGATGATGGTCGTCTTGTGAGGCACTGTGACGTTGGCGCCGACGAACCCGAGAACCTTCAGCGCTCGGGGGGCCTCGGCCGCGCCTCCCGGCCGGACGGGGAGCGGGATGTACCGCCAATTCAAACCGAACTCGGCGAACGCCGCGGCGTGCATTGCGGGAGACAGGCTGTGCGCGACCGGCCAGCCGATCAGGCCGACGAGGCGCGTCGATCCGTCCCTCATCGCTCCCCTCCCAACATGCGGAGTTGATCCAGAAAACCGGGATACGAGTCGGCCGCGTACTCCGCCTGTCGCACCGTTACCGCTCCCTGCGCCGCAAGCCCCGCGACGGTGAGGGCCATCTCCAGCCGATGATCTCGATGGCTGTCGACGATGCCGCCCCGAAGCGACGTCGGGCCGTCTACGACGAAACCGTCTGGACGCTCCTCGATCCGCGCGCCGAGCGTTCGCAGCTCGGAGACGATCGTGCAGATGCGATCCGTCTCTTTCACCCGCAGCTCTTCCGCATCGCAGACGACGGTCCGCCCATGAGCGAACGACGCCGCCACGGCCAGGATCGGGAACTCGTCGATCATCCGAACCGCCGTGTCGCCGCCGATCGACACTGCGCTGAGCGTCGAACTGCGAACCAGGAGATCGCCAACCGGCTCGCCGCCCTCGATCCTCTCGGCGTCGATCCGAATCGACGCGCCCATCCGCTGCAACACCTCGATCAGCCCGATCCGGGTGGGATTGAGTCCGACGCCGCGAAGGACGATCTCGGAGCCGGGGATGAGCAGCGCTGCCACGAGCGGAAACGCAGCGGATGAGGCGTCCCCGGGCACGCGAATCGAGAACGTGTGAAGCGGGTCCCTCGGATCGATCGTCACGGCGAGGCCGTGCGTTCGGACATCCGCCCCCATCGCCGCGAGCAGGCGCTCGGTGTGGTCGCGTGCCGGGCCGGGCTGGCGGATCGTCGTCGACCCCTTCGCCAGAAGCCCGGCAAGGAGGAGGGCGCTCTTCGCCTGGGCGCTCGCCACGGGCAGGTCGTGCGCCGTCCCCCGCAACGGCGCTCCCACGATGGAAAGCGGAGCCCGGCCGTCGGTCGCCTCGATGTGCGCCCCCATCGCCCGCAACGGCTCGACGATCCGCCCCATCGGACGTTGCAGGAGCTGCGGATCGCCGGTGAGCGTGGTACAGAAGCGCTGGCCGGCCAGGATGCCCGAGAGGAGCCGCATCGTCGTCCCCGAACGACCGCAGTCGATCGGCCGCGCCGGCTCCGCGAAACCGCGTAGTCCCACGCCGTGGACGACGACGGCTCCTCCCGCGGCGTCTTCGACCTCGACCCCAAGCGCCGCCAGGCACGCTCGGGTCGCGCGGCAGTCTCCGCCCGAAAGCAGGCCGCCGATTCGGCTGTCGCCGTCCGCCAATGCCGCGAGCAGCAGGGCTCGGTGAGAGATCGACTTGTCCCCGGGAACCTCGATCTCGCCGTGAAGGGGAGCGCGAACCGGTCGGATCGTCGCGTTCATGGGAACATCCTTCGGCGTTCGTCGCGGCTGAACACGAGAGATTCCCTGAGCCCTTCCGCGTCCTCCACGTCAATCCGTCGCAGCAGTCGGTCGAGTTCCTCTCGGAAGACGCCGGCCGCTTCGAGGACGAAACGGCGGTTGGTGGCCAGGATGTCGAGCATCATCTCCACGCCGCCTCCCGCCAGGCGGCTCGTGTCGCGGTATCCACCGGCCACGATCTCCCACGCCGCCGGGTCCCCGGACGTGATCGCATCGGCAGTTCGCACGAGGGAGCAAGCGAGGAGATACGGTAGGTGGCTGAGCGTCGCCACGAGGCGATCCTGCCGCGCCGCATCGAGGACGAGCGGATGCGCGCCGACCGTCTCGACCAGAGCCCGGCCGAGTTCGAGCGCCTCCGCCGAGGTCCGCTCGAGCGGCGAGAGGATGAACGTGCAGCCTCGGTACAGCCCCGGATCCGCGGCCTCCAGCCCCGAGGTCTCCTTGCCGCACATCGGATGCCCTCCGAGGGGCTGTACGCTGATCGGAAGGCCGGCCATAGCTTCGACGATCTCTCGCTTGGTGCTTCCCAGGTCGAGCACGAGACTGCCGTCCGCGAAGAGCGGCCCGAACTCGCGGATCTGCCGGAGGATGGCGCGAACCGGGGTGGCGAGGACGACGATGTCGACTTCGAGCAGGATGGCCGTCGGGTCGGTACCGCCGCCGTCGATCCACCCGCGCCCGACGGCATCCTCGACGGTCTCCGACCGGCGGGCGATGCCGACGACGCTGCGGCAATGGCCCCGCAGCGCCCCGGCAAGCGAGCCCCCCATCAAACCTATCCCAAGAACGGCGACGCGGCACTCGGCCAGAGGCTTCACAGCGTCCTCCCCACCGCACCGGCGACCCGGCCGACCGCCGCGACGAGCGCCTCAAACTCCCCCGGAGTCAGCGATTGTCCCCCGTCGGACAGGGCCTGGCTCGGATCGGTGTGCACCTCGACGATCAGGCCGTCGGCCCCGGCGGCGACGGCGGCTCGGGACACGGGCTCCACGAGTTCGCGCTTCCCGGTGCTGTGGCTCGGATCGACGATCACCGGGAGGTGCGTCAGCTGTTTCAGCAGCGGGACGGCGTTGATATCGAGCGTATTCCGGGTGTACGGCTCGAACGTCCGGATTCCGCGCTCGCAGAGAATCACGCGGCTGTTCCCGTGTGACAGGATGTACTCCGCCGCCATCAGCAGTTCCTCGATCGTCGACATCATGCCGCGCTTCAGGAGCACCGGGCACTGCGCTTCGCCGACCGCATGAAGCAGCGCGAAGTTCTGCATGCTCCGGGCTCCAATCTGGAGGACGTCAGCGTAGGTTGAGACGAGCGGCACCAGTTCGGGCTGCATCACCTCGGTGACGACGGGCAGTCCGGTCGCCTCGCGGGCCGCCGCCAGAATGCGCAGGCCCTCCTCGCCCAGCCCCTGGAAAGCGTACGGCGAGGTGCGCGGCTTGAACGCCCCCCCGCGGAGCATTCGGGCTCCCTTTTCCTTCGCTTCGCGGGCGATTCCGAGCATCTGGTCCCGGCTCTCGACCGCGCACGGACCGGCGATCAGCACGACGTACGCCCCCCCGACCGTGACGTCGCCCACCGTGACCCGGGTGTCCTCAGGATGGAACTCCCGGCTCGCTCGTTTGAACGGCCGCAAGACCGGCATCGTCTTGTCGACTCCGTCCATCCGTTCGATCCGTTCCCGATCGAACGGGCGCCCGTTTCCGATGATGCCGACCAGCGTTCGCTCCTCGCCCCGGGAGACGTGCGCCTGACATCCCATCTGCTCGATCTGGGCGATCACGTTCGTCAGCTGCGACGGCGTCGCGTTCTTCTTCATGATCACGATCATTCGACGCTCCCTGTCTTCGCGGTCGGGTCGTTCGGCCCCTCGGGCGCATCGATCGGCGTCGTCGCTGCGGGATACGACCCGAGCATCTTGACGAACGACGAGCGCCTCAGGAGGCCGATCATCGCCGCTTCGCACTCCGGATCGCGGCCGTGGCCTTCGAAATCGAGGTAGAACACGTATTGCCACGGTCGGTTCGGCCTCGGGTGAGACTCGATCTTGCACAGGCTGACCCGACGCGTCGCGAACTCGCCCAGGCACTCGTAGAGCGCACCGGCTCGGTGCGGGGTTGTGAAGACGAGCGAGGTCTTGTTTCGCTGCGCTCGAGGAGCATCGTCGCAGGAGAGAACGAAGAACCGGGTGTAGTTCGTGGGGGAATCCTCGATCTGCCGATCGAGGATCTCGAGCCCGCACAGCTCGGCGGCGCCCGCGCCGGCGATCACCGCCACGCCCGACTCGGGGTTCTCGGTCAGTTCACGCGCGGCGCCCGCGGTATCCGAGGCGGCTTCTCCCCTCAGGCCGTGTCGGGTAAGGTAACGCTGGCACTGGGCCAGCGCTTGGGGGTGGGAGCGGACGACCTCGATCGACGCCCGCGACGTCCCGACGGGAGCGAGCAGCATGTGTCGCACCCGCAAGATGACCTCCGCGAAGATGCGGAGGTCGTGTTCGATCAGGAGTTCGTACGACCGGTGAACGGACCCGGCAACCGAGTTCTCGACGGGGAGCATCCCGTAATCGCACTCGCCGCCCTCGACCCTGCGGAAGATGTCTTCGAACGTCGAGCACGGCACAGCCTCGGCCTCGAGGCCGAAATGCTGCCGGATCGCCTCGTCCGAGTAGGCGCCCGCGGCTCCCTGGAACGCGACGCGCTTCATGGGCTCACCTCGCCGGCCCAATCGGGCCGCAGTGTGCGCGCCTCGCCGAGATACACGTGGCGCGCACCGCCCAACGGGCGATCGCCGCCTACGTGCATCAGAACGCGCACGCATCGCCGAACGCTTCCGGGGACCTCCATGTCGGTGGTGCACAGCAGCGGTACCTCGCTCCATCCGATCTCGCGCGCCGCTCGCGCCGGATAGACCGCGTTGAGATCCTTCGTCACCGTGAAGATCACGCTGACGATTCGTTCGATCGGAACTTCGTTTTCCGTGCACATTCTCCCGAGCAGCATCCGCGTCGCGTCGAGGATCTCCATCTCGCCGTTGCACGGGACGCTGGTCGCCCCGCGAATCGCATAGCAGCCCATCATCCACCGCCTCCCTTCCGCCCTCGCCCGAACCTCTCAGCCCCGAGCAAAAAGAAAAAGACCACAGGCATCGCCTGCAGTCTCCGGCCGGCCTCCTGCTCGATTTGGCTAGTCGCTAAGCCAAAGCAGGAAGGCCGACCCCAAAGTAGTACAGAAAGAAAACGCCGTGGGACTCGGATGGACTTCGATGCATGGTGTCCCCTTCGTCCCTTGGCATGATGGTCGCATCATAGGGGCGGTCTCCCGCGTTGTCAAGAGCCGAGGCATTCGCCGCGCTGCTCCGGACGATTCGACCGGCCGAGCTCGTTGAGCCGACACCGAGATCCGACGCTCCCCGTCGCACGAGGCGCGCGCGAGGCGCCGAGCCCCGGACATCGCTAGAATGGAGCGCTCCGAAAGGGTATCGCACTGGGAGCGCGATCGAGGCAAGGGGGACGCATGCGCGTGGGCATCGTCGGCGCGGGAGGGCACGGGGGCGCGGTCTTCGACTGCCTGTCGGCGGTCCACGGAACCGCTCTGGAAGCCTCGTTCTACGACGACGCACCGGAGCGCCGGTCCGTCTTCGGCGTCCCGATCGCCGGGCCCGTCTCCCTGCTCCTCGCTGATGAGTCGAGCCAACGCGTGTTCGTCGCCATCGGAGACAACCGCCGCCGGCAAGAGGTTACGCGCCTCTTCACCAAGGCTGGGAAGTCGTTCGTGACGATCCTCCATCCATTCACTGCGATCTCTCCGCGCGCCACAATCGGAGCCGGAACGATCGCCGTGGCGGGGACGATCGTGAACGCCGGCGCCCGCGTGGGCGACGGCGTTATCCTCAACACGCACTCGTCCGTGGGCCACGACTGCGTGGTCGGAGACTTCGCGCAGGTAGCGCCGGGGGTGAATCTAGGCGGGGGCTCGGTCATCGAGGAGGGGGCGTTCCTCGGGATCGGAGTGAAGGTGGCACCGCTCGTCTCCGTCGGCGCGTGGGCTGTGGTGGGAGCGGGATCGGTCGTGCTCGAGAACCTCCCACCCGGGTGCTTTGCCTACGGCGCTCCTGCCAGGGTGATCCGCTCGATCGAGACTCCGTCTCTAAACTAGTCCATCCCAGACCGACCCCGGGAGTGGGCGGCTCGGCGGGGGCTGAGAGACGACGCGGAGCTTGCCGCAGCCATCTGTGAACCCTCGGGGCTCGAACGTCCACTCATAGTCAGCAAGACCGATGGGAGGGGTCGAATGGAGTGCGCGGCGTGAAGACGGACGAAGCGTTGCTGCGCGCCGTCGGTCGCGGGGACCGCGCCGCGTTCCGCGAGCTGTACGAGCGACACGCCGAACGGGTGTTCCGTTTCGCGCTGTCCCTCGTGCGAGCCCCTCATCTGGCGGAGGAGGTGCTCCAGGAGACGATGGTCGCTGTGTGGAAGAACGCCGACAAGTTCAGGGGCACATCGAAGGCGACGACGTGGATCCTCGGGATCACCAAGAACCAGGGGTACGGTCTCCTGCGTCGCGAGACACGCGGGGAGAGGACTCCCGAAGATCCGGCCGCCGAACCCGATCCGGCCGCAACCGCAGAACTCTGCGTTCGGGTTGAGGATGCCGTGGCGACCCTGCCCCCTCACCTTCGCGAGGTCTTGCACCTCGTGTTCTACGAGGAGATGACCCTCGGGGAGGCGGCGGCCGTGCTCGGGATCCCCGAAGGGACGGTTAAGTCGCGGATGTTCCACGCGAGGAAGACGCTCGCAAAGGTGCTGACATGAACGACTGCAAGTCGATCCTGGAACTGCTTCCCTGGTACGCCATCGGCAACCTCGCGTCGGAGGACGCGGCGGCGGTCGCCGAGCATCTGCGGGGCTGCGACGCGTGCCGGATCGAGCTCGCCGAGGTGCTCCGACTGCGCCACGGCGTGGCCAGGGACGCGGATCTGCCTAGAGCTGCCCGCGAGCGGGTGTGGAAGCGTGTGCAGATCGAGGCGGGAATCCGTGATGTCGCCCGGATCGACGTGGGCTCCCTCGCCCTCGGGTTCCGACTCGGACTCAGTGCGCGCCGGTCGGCCCCGGTCCGCGCCAGCCTACACGTGATGGGCCAAGAGGTGCGCATCGTCGGACGCAGGCGAGATGCGACGCGCGCTGCCACGGAGGGATTGTGATGGTCCGCCAGGCTGCGCCCGCCCGCACCCCACAGGATGTCCTCCGCTCCGCAGGGATGCCGGAGCACGCGGTGCGGCGCGTCGCGGCTGAGCATGGAGACGGGCTTTCGTACGCGTCGGCGATGAACCTTGCTGCGACGTACCAGCACCTCGTGGCCGGCGGGATCCCGTGGGATGCGGCGGCCCGAATCGTGGCGGCCCAGCCGGCGAGCGGCATGAGCCAACCCCGCGATCAAGCTGACGCGGTCGTCGCGTTCGTCGATCGCGCATTGAAGCGAGGGATGGAGCCGACGGAGGCCATTGCGGCGGCAGTTACGCTCTGGACGCAGGACCCGCGACGGGCGCCGGAGACTGCGGAGTCGATCCTCGCACCGAGCCGCCGGCCGGGCCCGGCCGACCGACGCCCATCCATATCTCTGGACCTGTGCTGATTCATGGAGTCGCGAGTGAGAGGAGGAGCATGGCCGATCAAGAGAAGCGAAACGGAGCGGAACGAGAGCGCGAGAAGCTCGAACGGGAACGCGAGAAGCTCGAGCAAGAGCGCGAGAAGCTCGAACGGCTCCAAGAGGAGATGCAGGAGCGCATCGAGCGCCAACAAGAGCGCCTCGAGGAACTGGAGGACGAACTCGAAGCCCGCGAGGAAGACCTCGAGGAGCGCGAGCAGGAGGTCGAAGAACTCGAGGTGGAAGGCGCAGAAGGCGTGCGTGAGGTGCTCGACGTTGTCTCCGAGCGGATTCCGAACCTGATGCGGGGCATCCAGGAGACCGTCTACTCGCCGGAGAACCTGAAGAAGACGTCCGATGCCCTCGTGACGTTCTTCAAGAACCTCGTCGACGCGGGAATGGACAGCGATGAAGCCGCGGAGATGACGAAGATGCAGATGCTGGTCATGCAACAGCCGGGGTTCCTGACCGCCGGGCCGCTCCGCCGCGTCACCCGCCTGCGTCCCGGCCGTCCGTCACGCCCCGGTCGAACCGGCCGTCCGTCGCGCCCCACCGAACCGGCGGAGACGACAGAGCCCACGGAGGCGGGAGAGGAGGACGAGGACTAGCTCGAGCGCCCCAAGGTGATTCGCCGCGTAGTCGAGAGGCAGGGTCCGCGCCGTGGCTTCACGACGGCGCGGATTCCCCTTTCCGGGAGCCGGTCGCCGCGGCGTGGAACGCGCCCCGTGCTACTACCGCGCCGAGGGACACGAGGAGGGCTCCGCCAAGCAGCTCCCACCGCCACGCCACCCCGAGGACGGCGATCGCGAAGCCGGCCGCAACGACGGGGATGAGGTTCGACAGCGCCCCGAGGGCGGGGACGTCCCCGTCCCTCATCGCGAGGTCCCACAGCCAGTAGGCGAGCGACGTGGGAAGAAACGCCATGTAGAGCACCACGAGCGCCGTCTCGAGATCGAAGCGGACATCCTGCCAGGCGGCGGCGCCGAGCGCGGCCATGATCAGGCCGGCGGCCAGAAGGAAGAGCCCCAGGGCGCCGCTTGGGACCGACTGCCGATGGATCCGCACGAGGACGGAGTACAACCCCCACGCCACCCCGGCGACGAGGCCGAGTCCGAGTGAGATCGACGGGGTCCGGAACACCGCCGCCAACTCCCGCACCCCGCCGACGTTCGTCGACGCGGCGAGAACGATCCCACAGAGCGCGAGCACGGACCCGAGCGCGAGCGCCGGACCGCGGGGTCTCTCGTGCAGGAGGACCACGGCAAACACGAGGATCATCGTCGGCCAAAGGTAGTTGGCGAGCCCGGCGGCGATCGCCTCGACGCGCGTCTGCGCGAGTCCCACGGCGCCGTACATCGCCGCCATGTACAGGATGAACAGAGGCCCCGCGTGGATGATGTGCGGGACGGAGAGCTTGCGCACCCAGCCAAGGCCTCGATACCGAACGGTCGTCGCGGCGAGCAGCACCAGGCCGCCGGAGAGAAGCACGACGGCCGCCCCCGGGAAGGAGCCGAGCCGCTCCATCACGACGCGCGACGCCCCTACGGTCGTCGACCAGATCGCCATCGCCAACAGGCCGAGGGTGGTCGCTCTTCGGGTGCTGTTCGCCGTGCGCATGCCGCATCTTAACGGTTCGCGGCGCCTTCTCCGCAGCGGGCGGCTCGGGTATTCTGACGGACCATGACGAGCGAAGTCAGCCGCCGGATCCCGAGTCCTGCGGATGTGTTCGACCGCATCCGCGCCGCCTGCCGCGCCGTGGCGGAGGCTGCCCATTCCGTGCGCATCGACCCGACCGCGCTCACCCGGTGCGCCGATCGGCTCGGCACTCTGCCGACCCTGTCTCCCGTATACGATCAGGACGCGCACTTCCACGGCCGCCCGGACGACACGGTCGCCTACATCGTGGCCCTCGACGCCGTCAACTTCGGCTCGGGCTACTTCCCGCACCTCGCCAAGCGGCCGGGGCGGTCGGGGTACTTCACCGTCGCGATGGCTCTGGCGGACCGGTTCCACCGCCACGGCCCGTTTCGCGCCGACGAGCTGGCCACCCTTACCCCGGCGGCGTGCGCCGTCGTGTTCGGGCAAGACCCGCGGGAGCCCGTGGTCGCCGAACTCATGGTGCTGTTCGCTACGGCGTGGAACGACCTGGGGCGAGACCTCCTCCGCCGGTTCGGCGGCTCGTTCGCTCGACTCGTCGAGGCGGCCGACGGCTCCGCGGCGCGCCTGTTGGAGCTCCTCGACGCCCAACCTTTCTTCCACGACGTCGCCTCGTACGACGGCCGCGAGGTCCCGTTCTTCAAGCGCGCCCAGCTTCTCGCCTCCGACCTCGCCCTCGCCCTCGACGGACAGGGATGGGGACAGTTCGCCGACCTCGATCGGCTCACGATCTTCGCCGACAACCTAGTGCCCCACGTCTTGAGGCTCGACGGCGTGCTGTGCTTCGACCCGGACCTCGTCGCGCGAGTCGAACGGGAGGAGCTCATCGACACCGGGTCGCGAGAGGAGGTCGAGATCCGAGCCTGCGCCGTGCACGCCGTCGAGCTGCTCGCGGCGGAGCTCCGCGCGCGGGGTCACGCCGTGACGGCCCGCGACCTCGACATCCATCTCTGGACGCGCGGACAGGCCGCGGCATACAAGACGGGCGGGCGTCGCCACCGGACCCGCTGCGTGTACTACTGAGGCGCCGCTGGCTCTTCTTCCCCGACCGTGGCGAGGTCGCGGATCCGCGCCACGAGGCTCGGCCCGATCCCGCTCACGGCGTCGAGATCCTCGATTCGCGCGAACGGACCGTATTGCTCTCGGAACGCGACGATCCGTGCCGCCAGGACTTCGCCGACGCCAGGCAGAGTCGCCAACTCCTCCGCGTCGGCGACGTTGAGATTCACCCTCGATGCGTCTCGCAGGATCGGGGCGATCACACGGACGTCCGAGAAGACGAACGGCTCGGTCGGAGACGCGATGCGAGGCGACGGCTCTGGTCGCAGCACGAGCGCGCCCGCGGCAAGAAGGCCGACTCCGACCAAGAGAAGGACGCCGCGCTGTCGTTGGTCGCACCCCGATCGCACGCCGTTTCCCTCCTTATCCTTTCCTCCTTTCTATCCTCTTCTAGGACTAGGGACAAGGTGAGGCGCCGGCGTCTAGGCCGCCGGGTCGAGGCGCTCCTCCCACAACCTGAGCTTCTCCAGAAGCGAGTACTCGGTCATGTCGAGGTGGATCGGGGTGATCGACACGTACCCCGCGGCGGTCGCCCCAAGA
>Ga0172362_10002134_pt1 | contig 17162 bp, 27 predicted proteins | sample LakKivs1_kivu2a2_FD_114534 | JGI IMG/M metagenome (GOLD analysis project Ga0172362, IMG submission 114534) | Sediment microbial communities from Lake Kivu, Rwanda - Sediment s1_kivu2a2 | ecosystem: Environmental > Aquatic > Freshwater > Lake > Sediment | place: Rwanda: Western Province, Lake...
ATTAGAGAAATGATATGGAGACTTTAAGGTCTCCATTTCCTTTTATAACCCTGTGATAAGTACCTTCAGGTATTAAATAACTTTTACCTACTTCTAATGTGATTGGTAACTCGTTATCTAACTGAACTTTCCAATTATCGGACTCTAATACTTCAACTAGTCTATTTTCTCTATCTCGATGCCATTTTAATTCATGTTCATCAACATTAGAATCGAAAGTTCTTATTTTAGTATTATTATGTTCTTTTTGAATAAAAGGTAATTTATTTTTCATCATATTTAAATTTTACCAATATCCACCGTATGTTTTACCACCCCATAAATGAGCATATCTGTTAATTCTACAAGCCCAATACCCAGCAGTCATTCTATCTTTTTTTGCTTTACAATTATGTCTTGATGCAAAGTTTCTTCTAGCTTCTGGGTTAGATACTTTAGCTGTGAGTCCACCTTTAACATCACCAAAACTTATTTTTTTAACCTTACCTGTCGATGGGTTTTTTACATACACTACATATTTTTTACCCCCACCACTATTTCTCATTGGTTTACCTAATTCAACTTTTCTACCTTGATATTCAGCCTCATTAATAGATTCAGTAACATAAGGTACTTCTAGTCTAACCATTTTACCATTAGATAATTTAACTTTCTTACCAAAGTCAGATTCCATCAACCACTTGTCCTCAAGACCAATTTGTATTAAATTTTTATTATATAATTTTCTAGTTTCATTAATTAATTCAAAGAAATTTTTAGAATAAGGTCTAAAAACATTCTCAGTTACAGATAAACCCTCATCCAAATGGAATTGTAAATTCTTTGATACTTCGGTTTCGGTTATTAAACTTATTGGTGTCATAATTTGTCTTTTCAAATAAATATCACTAACTTTGATTATATTATTATTACTATGGACAAAAAAGTATTATACATTGTTAGAGGATTACCAGGTAGTGGTAAATCAACTTTTGCAAAATCATTAGGTGGAGTTCACTTTGAAGCTGATATGTATTTTATTGATGAAAACAGAGTATATAACTTTGACTTCACTAAAATAAAAATGGCTCACAATTGGTGTATGATTCAAACCCAAAAAGCGATGGTTGATGAGGAACCAAAAATTGTCGTTTCAAACACATTTACTCAAGAGTGGGAAATGGATACATATTTTAAATTAGCAAAAGAGAATAACTACAAAGTATTTTCTGTAGTAGTTGAAAATCGTCATGGTGGTAAAAACGAACATGGGGTTCCTGAAGATAAATTACAAATAATGAAAGACAGGTTTGAATTTAAACTATTATGAAAATATTTTTTAATTTATTAATTTTTATTATAAAATTTTTAATAACTATTAAAGTTTCATACCTATTATACATGACGTATAACAATCCAACCAATGTTATTATAGATAAATTATCTTGGTGGATTTGTTTATTGGTTTTTGATATTTGGTTAATGTATAACTTACCTCAACCAAAAAAAGACGAATCTTAAGGTTTTGGTTTTAAAACAGATATAACTTCAGGATAGTTTTGTAACAATACTTTTTCGTTTTTATTCTCATAAGGTATGTTCTTAAGTACATATCTAATTGAATTTAATCCTGATATTCTTCTATCATTTGAATCTATTACAACCCATGGGTGATTTACTGTTGATGTTTTATCAAATAACCTGTCTTTAAACTCTGTAAATCTATCCCACAAATCTTGCATTTTTTCGTCGTTAGGTGAATACTTCCAAGATTTAAGAGGTGATTGTTGTCTCATTTGAAATCTTTTTGCTTGGGTATCTTTTTCGATAGAAAACCATAATTTAAATAGGTAATCCCCGTCTTTAACTAAATCATTTTCAAAATCTTCAACATTATTCATAAAATCCTCATACTCTTCAGGTTCCCCATAACCCATTAAAGGTTCTATTAAACCTCTATTATACCAACTTCTGTCTAGTAAATTTATTTTACCTTTTTGTATTCTACTTCTATATCTATCCCACCAATTTTTTCTTTCTTCAGGTGTTGGTATTCCAAGTGCTATTACGTTATAGTATCTCGGATTCATATTCTCCGTAAACTTTTTAATCGTAGAACCTTTACCCGCAGAATCCCTACCTTCAAAAACAATAATAACAGTTTTACCTGTCTTATTTAACCATTCTTCCAGTTTTAATAATTCAATTTGTAGATAATAAAGTTCTTCTCTATAAACTTTTTTTGGTAATATTGAAGGTTCTTGTGGTGCCATTGAAAATTCTTCGGGTTCATCCTCAACATTTTTAAAATTTTGTTCTCTAAATTGTAAAGATTTTAAAAGTTCATTAAAAAATTTAGAAACATTAATTTTTTTACCACCTTTTAATTTTAATATTTTTTCTATCCCACGCTCAAGTAATGATAACTCAATCAATCCCTTATCATGATATTCTTTCACCTTAATCAAGTTCATTTTGTTTTCAGTGTTATACAACCTGTGTAGTTTTAACAAAGTTGTAATTTTTTCCATGTAAAATTCAGAGTTATTACTAACACCTTCCTCAATAATGAATTTATATAAATTAGACATAAATTATTTAGAGTGTTTTTGAAAATAAAAATATAATCCAAAACAAGCTCCCGATAAGCAATACAAAATTAAATTGGCGTACCAAATACTCCCTGTTAAAACAAAAAGTTGATATTGAATTATATCGAACCCAAATGGGTTGAAGAACATCGCTAACATTAAAAATTTTACTGACAAGTTTTCTAAAAAAACTTTTTTCCATGTTCTCAGTATATTCATCATCCATATGTTTGTAATTAAAGTTTATGTTTCTTTCGGAAACTGTTTTATTATAAATATTATAAACAACGAATAATTGTTAAGTAGTGAATATTTATTGAGTAAAAACCAATTGTATGAGAAAAAATATTATTAACGAAAGTAAAATTCGTAAAATTATTAGACAACATATTTTAGAACAAGTTAACATAGAAAAAGAGCCTGAAAAAAAACAAAGATGTGTTTCAGGTAATGTTATTCCTTTAGATGAAATTGTTGGACCTTCTGATAGTTTTAATAGTTATGCTAAAAATTTATCTAAAAGAGATGGTGGTATTAACGGTATGACAGACACTCTAGATATGTTAAGGACTTTAAGATTACATCCAGATATTAATGATGGTGGTGAACATTTATCATATAGTTTAATGAATCATTTAAATAAATTTAGAAATAAGAATTATTTTGATGAAACAAATGGTGGGTGTATGAAAGCCATGGATAAAGTTATTGAACTTTATAAAGAAAATGAACACGGTGAGGATTTAGTAAAAGATATTGAAAAAGTATTAAAACATAATGACCCAACGCCTAGAGCAAAAGAATATCTTAAAAGATGTCTTGTTTTGATTAAAGAAAAATAATCCTCAATTGAGGACTTTTAGGACCGTTATCGTTTCGGTAACAAAATTAAAGGGGAATTCGCTACTCCCCTTTTTTATTTAAAAATCTTTTATTACCTTTGTAGAAAAAATAGAGATGGAAACTAATTTTGCAAATTCATTTTTTGATAGTTTTAAAAAAATGATGAATAGAGGTCGTTGGTATTGGAAACTTTGGGATTTATTTAGATATGATATCCCAAGATTTTTTCGTAATCTATGGTTGTTCCGTAAAAATTTATGGAACCATACTTGGTATAATGGAGATGGTTCAATCTTACCATGGGTAAAGACTGCGGTTGATGATATGTGTTGGAGGATTGAAAAAAACGGTATGGAGATTGAGGAAAGCCGTATGAAAAAAGTCGATAAAATGAAAAGACTTTCATATTTAATTGACGTTTGTGTTAATGATAAATTTATTGAGGAAGCGGAAAAAGAATTAGGTTTTGAATTGATTTTGCATGATTTGGAATTTAAACCTGTTGAAGATAAAGAAGGGTGTTTTGAGTTGGTTGACAAAGACACTCCCGAAGAAAAAGAAATTAACTCAAAGATTTTCAAAAGGTCTCATGAAATTCAAAAAGAATACTGGGAAGAACTAAATTCAATAATTAAAGGGCCCGACTACGATAAAATTAGAGAGTCTGAAGAAGATTTTGATAAATTATATGACGGTTCTGATATTAGAGCTTGGTGGGATTAAAAATTATTATTATCTTTGTATTATGAAATCAATTATAAAAAAATATTCAGTGGGAATCGCAATCATAACTTGGTTTGTTGCTATCATAACTTTTGCTTACTTTATGACAAAATAGACATGAAAATTACATTAATATCCGATACACATAATAAACACAAACAAATCACGGAAGATTTGATTGGTGGTGATTTACTATTACACGCTGGTGATATGACAAGCATGGGATATCAACACGAAATTAGGGAATTCCTAAAATGGTTTAACAACTTGGATAATTACACCAATAAAATTTTTATTGCTGGTAATCACGATTGGGGTTTCCAAGACAGTCCTATAATGTGCGAAGGACTTTTAGATTTTTATAATAAGGTAACCTACCTTGAAGATATGTTGGAGGTTATTGGGGATGATTATAATAGTTCTGTTAAAGTTTGGGGTAGTCCTTGGCAACCAGAATTCTATAATTGGGCATTTAATTTACCACGTAATGGTGAACAACTCAAGGAAAAATGGGATATGATTCCTATGGACACTGATATTTTAATTACTCATGGACCCGCCTGGGGATATGTTGATGACGTTGAGGGTCGTAGAGGTGAGCACTTGGGTTGTGAGTTGTTGGCAGAAAGAATTAAAGTTGTTAAACCTAAAATTCATCTATGTGGTCACATTCATACTGGTAATGGTTATATGTTTGATGGTAACACTCATTATATTAACGCATCTGTGTTAAATGAAAGATACAATTACGCTCACAAACCATTTCACATTGATTGGAATCCTGAAACTAACGATTTAATTTTCTTATAAAAATATGAAATACATACTTGAAACTTATGGGTGGACTATGGATGTGTCCTGTCACTCTCTAACTGATGAACAAGTCTCAGAAATCCAACAAATTATGACTGAAAATGGTTATGAAGAACTGTGGGAGGCTAGATACGACATTGAAGATAAATTAGGAATTTATATTCATGAACCTAACATGTTTCAAATTTCTAAAGGATTTCATAATGGAACCATGTATTTTTATGTTAAAGATGAGGATGGTAAAATTGTTACTGAATTTGGTATTGAGGACACTACTGATGTATATGACGCGGTACCAAATATTGATGACTATGAATATGAAGGTTATGACGCTTTTCCATCAAAAGACAAACATAAAAACATTTTGTTAGTTATTGACGAAAATAAAGGTGGTATTAATGACTATCACTTTGAAAGTGATAAAATTCCTACCGCAGCGGATTTTTCATATCAACCAGGTTGTATTGAAACCCCTGATGGTGATTGGGATTTTATATCAAGAATATTTTTTAAAACAACCGAACTAGAAGTTTACGACCATTTGGACAATACTGGTAAGTCATCAACAATTGAATTGTGGACATTGGAAAATTCAGGTGTTTTGGGCAATGAGGAATAAAAAATGGGGGTTAGTAACCCCCATTTTGTTTATAATCCTAATAACATGTCTACCAATTCGGGTTGTGGAAACATGTCTACTTTACCTCTCATGACATTAGTATGAGACCACATACCTTTAGTTCTTTCGCACATGGCAACATCCATCCTATCAAAAGCTTTAAACTCACCATCTTTTTTAATTAATTTAATTAAACCTTCTCTAACATCAATTGAATGTTTGTTACCTATATATAAAATTAGTTCTTTTAAACTAACAATTTGGTTGTCGGAATATTTGTGCCAATATTTAAACCCTCTAAATTCTTGACGTAATTCAACAATCTGACTTGGATGAGCTTCGGTGCCAACATAAGTATAAAATTTATCAGGATTTAATTTAATCCAAACACCATTTTTACTATAACCGCCTTTGGTTAATTGACCAAAATTACAAACTTCAATTCCTATTGAATTTCTGTGCATAATATTGTTTCCAGTACCAAGATGCCATCCATATCCTCCGTCAGGTATGCACTTTACAACTTCACCATCAAATTTTTCATCATTACCTCTTATTGACGGTCCCCCAAGAACAAATTCAGTGGCGACTTGACCTCTATTGTCATTAGCCCAAGCATCTATTGTATTGTATGGGTTATGCCATCCTGCGGTGTGATGTAAAAATAACCATTCTTTTTTTGTTGGTCCTGGTAAAAATTGACCTTTAGGTAGTAATTTTTCCTTAATTAAAATCTCATTATTTTCTGTAATGTCTGTTGTCGCAATCGCCATTGCGTTCCAAGTTACTGGACCAACCAAACCATCATCGAGTAAACCATTTTCTTTTTGCCATTTTTTAACCGCTTTTTCAGTTTTTGGACCAAAATCACCATCAACATAAATGTTTAAAAATTCTTGTAGTAATTCTACGTTTTTTCCTTTTGAACCTAATCTTAGTGTCATAATATTTCTTTTACTATAAATAATCTAAAAAAATAAAAAAGATGGGAATTATTTTTTCCCACCTAATTTAGTTCTTTTTACACCCTTAGTTATTGGGGGTTTTTTGTACTTAATCTCAACCTGATATGGGTTTACTGTACTTATCTTAGAGTCGTACTTCCAAATACTAATAGTGTCTTCATCTTCATAAATTCTTTCCCATTTTTTATGTTCTTCTTGACTTATTTTTTTACTCATACTGCAAATATAATAAAAAAATATTAATCCACCTCAACCTCAACCATATTTAGTTCATAAGCCCTTGCAAGTCTTGTCATTCCAATACCCCCTCCGAATCTTGGGAAAAATTTGTGAGATAGAAATTCTTCTAATTCGGCTTCAACTCTTTCTTTACCGAATAACTCAAACAACTTGGCGGAATAACCACCATTTTCAATTGTATAGAACATATTTCTCATTTCTTCAACATTACAACTTCTTTCCGCACTACCAATGGTTTCTTGACCATATAAAATAACATCCACTTTGTTAAATACACCATTAGTTCCGTGTTTCATATTCCAAAATGGATTAGTTCTAAGTGGAAAGTGTTGTAATGAGATTGATTCACTAATCTCTTTCCACATTTTGGTTTCGTGTTCTGCTTCCAATATATCAGTACCATATTGAGAACACATTCCTTCATAAGCAACAGCCTTAGGACTTCTAAACCCTAAATAATTTAGTAAATCCTCTTCAAGTTTTATCATTTCAGATATGGCACCCTTGGATTCGAACTCAAACATTGGAAAAATTAATTCGTGTCTACCAGGTATTGGATTTTTTTCTTCTCTATATGAAGTTGATATACAAAAAACTCCATTCCATTCAGGGTTTTTAAGTAATTCATATTCTAACCACATCTGACCTGTCTGTGGTAATGGCCATATTAAACCACCATACTCAAAAGTTTTAACCGAGTGAGGGTTTTCACATGCCGCTAAAATTGATAATCTGGATTGTGTTGGAACTTCAACAAATCCTCTCTTTAAGAAGAATTCTCTCATCTTCTGCACAAGTTCATTGTAAATTTTTGTGTTTTTCATTTTAATTTAATTTATGGTTTATGTTTATTTTTGTTTGGGCAAAAAAAATCCCCTCAATAGAGGGGACTAATAATGGTAATGATTTATTAAAATTTTTATATTTTCGTAAGTCGCTCAGTATTTTTACCATCAGAATATAAATATGGTGAAAATTTGTAAAATGTAAATTGTTTTGTATTTATTGTTATGAAACTTGTAATAACAGAAAGTAAACTAAATTACATATTGGAAAGGTTAGGGGTTGCAGAACCAACACTACCATATGTTAATTTAGTGTATGAAATTTTAGAAGATAAAATTCACAAGTTATTAGAAGAAAAACCAAAAAATTATGTTGAAGAAGTAAAAATAGGTCACGATTATATAAAAGACATTTACACCAATTATTTTGATGAATTTGAGGAATTACCTATCGAAATCATGTCAATAGATTTATATTTCAAAATTGTTAAGGAAGTTGAGTCTAATAATTTTGCAACTGGCGGCGCCGCTTATCAGATTGAAAAAAAGAAAAAAGGTGGTTCTTATATTAAAAGAAAAAATATATTACTACCTAAAAAAATTTTAAAAGAGATTGATGATTGTGTTGTTGTTAAAATGGATATCGAAATTTACATAACAAAAAAATTCGATTCATCATCAACTGACGAATTGTTGTATGATTTAAGAGATACTATACTACATGAGTTTAATCATATTTATGAGTTTTATAAAAGAAGTCAGTCCAACAAAAGTTTAGTAGACACTAGTTTAGGTTTATCAGGTGGTAAAAATTATAATGTACCTAAAAGTATTTTTAATGTTTGGAATGATTTTATCTATTTTGTTTACTACTCTCAACCCCATGAAATAAACGCTAAAACCCAAGAAGCATATAGTAAGAGACTCAGAATGAGTTTTGATGATTTCAAAAACACTTACTATTGGAAAACAGCTAAAGGGATGGAGGAATTTGATTCTAGTGTGTTTTATAATAAATTAGTAGATACCATAAAATCACATAATCCTGAATATGTTGAGTCTGTTTTAAATAGACTTTATTCGTGGTTTATGAGAGATTATAAAGAAGTATTAAACTACTTCGATAATGAACCAATAAGTTTAGTTAAGAAATCTAAAAACTTGGAAAGTTTAATACGTAATTTTGAACCTAAAATTAAAAATGCGGGTAAAAAATTACAAAGAAATTATATAAGATTGTACAGTTTGTCACCTGAAGAAAATAATTTATGACAATTTGTCAGTAATTTTCTGTTGGCATAGTTTTTTATATTGATTTGCGAAAAAAATAAACTAAATTTCGTAAAAAAAGAAAACTATGGATTTATTCAGGTATTTTAGAAACAACAAAAGCTTAGATGAGCTAATTAAAGACTTAAACAAAAATTTAAAAGAGTTTGGGTTTGAACCTTATTCAACAAATTTTAACACATCGGAAGAATCGGGATTTGATGATAACGGTGAATGGACTAAATCAACATTCAAATCAGACGATGGTAAAATAATGATGGTTACCGTAACACGTAATTATAATTTTAACGATGATTCAACCAACGATGAAATAAATTCATCAGACATTAAATTTTTAGAAAGTGAGCTTTCTAAAGCTGTAGACTCTCAGAACTTTGAGATGGCGGTTAAATTAAGAGACAAAATTAAACATTTAAAATCTAATGAAAAAGTTTTAAAACAGTTTGAAAAAGAATTGGAGTTGGCAATTAAAGAACAAAATTTTGAAAAGTGTATTGACCTTAGGGATAAAATTAAAAGTATAAAAACAAAATAATATGGGAAAAATAATAGGAATTGATTTAGGAACAACTAACTCTTGTGTTGCGGTAATAGAAGGTAAAGAACCTGTAGTTATTGCAAACAGTGAAGGTAAAAGAACCACACCTTCAATAGTAGGATTTGTAGGTTCGGGAGAAAGAAAGATTGGTGACCCAGCTAAGAGACAGGCGGTTACCAATCCTGATAAAACAATTTACTCAATCAAAAGATTTATGGGTACTAATTACAATGAATCTAAATCTGAGATTGGTAAAGTAACCTATAAAGTGGTTAATGAAAAAAATAGTCCTAGAGTTAATATTGACGACAGAAATTACTCACCGCAAGAAATTTCAGCCGCTATTCTTCAAAAAATGAAACAAACTGCTGAGGATTATTTGGGTGAAAGTGTTACTGAGGCGGTTATTACAGTTCCCGCATATTTTAATGACGCTCAAAGACAAGCGACCAAAGAGGCTGGTGAAATTGCTGGTTTAAATGTTCGTAGAATTATTAATGAACCAACGGCTGCGGCTTTAGCATATGGGTTAGACAAAAAATCTGAGGATTTAAAAATTGTTGTTTTTGACTGTGGTGGTGGTACTCATGATGTTTCTGTACTTGAATTGGGTGATGGAGTATTTGAAGTATTGTCGACAGACGGTGATACTCATTTAGGTGGTGATGACTTTGATAGAGTTTTAGTTGAGTATTTAGCAGGACAGTTCAAAAAAGAACACGGTATGGATATTTTGAAGGACACCATGGCGTTACAACGTCTTAGAGAAGCTGCTGAAAAAGCAAAAATTGAATTATCATCTTCATTTCAAACTGAAGTTAATTTACCTTATATCACCGCAGATTCTTCAGGGCCTAAACACTTAGTGACAACAATAAACAGAGCTAAATTTGAACAGTTAACTCAGTCTTTGGTTGATAGAACTATTAAACCTTGTGAATCGGCATTAAAAAATGCTGGGTTAAAACCAAGTGATATTGACGAAATAATTTTAGTCGGTGGTTCTACACGTATTCCCGCCATTCAAGACGCAGTTAAAAAGTTTTTCGGTAAAGAACCGTCAAAAGGTGTTAATCCTGATGAAGTCGTAGCTTTAGGAGCTGCAATTCAAGGAGGTGTCTTGGCTGGTGATGTTAATGATGTTTTGTTATTAGATGTAACACCTTTATCGTTGGGTATTGAAACTATGGGCGGTGTGTTTACTAAACTAATTGAATCTAATACAACTATCCCTACAAAAAAATCTGAAACATTCTCAACCGCTGTTGACAATCAACCTTCAGTAGAAATTCATGTACTTCAAGGAGAAAGAGCGATGGCTAAAGATAATAGAACTATCGGTAGATTCCATTTAGATGGATTACCACCATCTATGAGAGGTGTTCCAAAAATTGAAGTAACTTTTGATATTGACGCTAATGGGATAATTAATGTATCGGCAATTGATAAAGCAACTAACAAACAACAATCAATTAGAATTGAGTCTTCTTCGGGTTTGTCCAAAGAAGAAATTGAAAAAATGAAATTGGAGGCTGAACAAAATGCCGAATCCGATAAAAAAATGAAAGATGATGCCGATACTCTAAATTCCGCAGATTCTTTAATATTCCAAATTAACAAATCAATGTCTGATTTTGGTGATAAATTAACTGAAGAACAAAAAATAGATATTGATACAACAATGAATAAACTTAAAGAAGCTCATTCTCAGAGAAATGTTTCCGAGGTTAAAACTTTAATGGAAGAAGTTAACACAAAATTCCAAAAAATAAGTCAGGAATTGTACAATTCAACAACAGAAACGAATGAATCTGGTTTTGACGCATCAGATGTCGAATTTGAGGAAATGAAATAACAGTTTTTATTCTAAAAAATTAAATCCCGATTTATATATCGGGATTTTTTATTTATATATCGGGATTTTTTATTTATATTTGCATTATGAAAGTTATTTTTTTAGACAATGATGGGGTAATCTGTTTATCTGATAATTGGGGAGGTAGGTTTAAAAAACAAAAGAAGTGGGGTGGACGAAAATTATCAATGACTAATAAAGAAATTCCTGTAGAATATAGATTTGATAACTTTAACAAAAAAGCGGTTAAAGTTCTTAATGAAATCTTAGAAGAAACAGGGGCTGAAATTGTTATTTCGTCTGATTGGAAACATCACGCCACTTTGGAAGAATTGGGAGAATATTACCTTTCCCAAGGAATTATTAAGAAACCTATTGCAGTAACACCTAATTTAGGTCAATGTACTTGGTATAAAGACTGGGTATGGTCAAGGGATTGGGGTTTAGAAATGACTCGTGTTATCGAAATTAAACAGTACTTAAATGACCACCCTGAAATTACAAATTGGGTTGCCATTGATGATTTAAATATGGGTAAAACAGGTATGTACTACGGTATGTCATTTAAACACGATTGGGCTTTAGATAATTTTGTATACACACCTTTGGCTAAAGAAGGTATTAAACAAAGTGGTATAAAAGATAAAATTTTAAAATTTCTTATAAATGATTAATTATGCGGATGTGATTGTAGACCTACAAGCTGGAGATACAGGTAAAGGTAAAGTTGCACACTCTTTATTAAAAAGTGGTGAATATACTCATGTTGTTAGGTATAATGGTGGTGGAAATGCAGGACATACAATATACCATAATGGTAAAAAAATTGTAACTCATTTTATACCTTGTGGTGTTCTTTACGGTATTAAATCAATCATTGGTCCAGGATGTGTAGTCAATATTGATAAGTTGGTTAGTGAAATTAATGAATTAAAAAACGAAGGTATTGAGATTTATGGTAAGTTGTTCATTGACAAACGAGTTCACATTATAACTGACAAACACGTTGAAGAAGATTCTAAAGACACTGAAATTGGTACGACTAAAACGGGGAATGGACCTTGTTATCGAGACAAGTATTACCGTAAAGGTTTACAAGCTAAAGACATTTCTTTTTTATCCCCAATGATGATTGATGTTTACGAAGAGTTTCATATGTCACAAAAAGTATCTATTTTGTTTGAAGGTGCTCAGGGGTTTGAATTGGATATTGATTGGGGTGATTATCCATATGTAACTAGTTCTCATTGTACTATTGGTTCCGCAATACTTAACGGTGTTCCACCACAAAAAATTAAAAATGTGTTTGGAGTTGCAAAAGCTTATAGGACTTACGTAGGTGCAAAAAATTTTGAGGGTGATTCCGAATATTTCCAAAAAATTCGTGAAGTTGGTAATGAGTTTGGTGCAACAACTGGTCGTCCAAGACAAATCAACTGGATTGATTTGAATGATTTAATAAAATCTATTCAAATTAACGGGGTTAATAAATTAATTATCAATAAAATTGATGTTCTTGAAAGTATTAATATTTTCAAAACAATTTACAATGGTTTGGAATTGTCACATGATAATAGAAAACACATGGAAGAGTTTATCGAAGACGCGATTTATACGTCCTGTCCTAGTGTAGAAAGTATTATATTCTCAACCACACCATTCGATATTTAATTGTCATAAAATTGTCATATTTTAAACCTCTCATTTTTTTGAGAGGTTTTTTTGTTTATAATTGTGGGTATGAAAAATTTATTAATTCTATTATTATTTTTGACCCCTGTTATAGGTAAAAGTCAGTATGTTAAAATACCAACAAATTATGACGCAAAAAAAACTGCCGAACATATTATGATGGGGCATATTAAAATGTTTCTGAATGACTCTATAACTGAAGTGGTAGTTGAAAAAAGTAATGGTAGATGGGTAACGTCATATTTAAACAAATCTCAGGTTGAAAAAATTGTTTGGAAAACACTTAAAAAGGGTAAGTCACATTTTACAGGTAAAACAAATGGGGGTTACAGATTTTACATAACAATTGAAGATGTAAACGATGACACTAAAATTTTAAATTCCTTAGATATTACTATGGATTCATTTACTCAACAGATAAAATCAATCGAAATAAAAAATTAATAATATGAAAAAACTACTATCTATTTTAATGGTGTTGTTCACAGCCTTAAATGTGACAGCAAAATGCGATTTTTCAAAAATAAAATTGCAACGATGGAATCAAGGAATTTATTACAAGTGGTATCTATCTGGTTGGGAAAGAGACACTTGTAAAGGTTTTATGTTTACCGTTTATGACTTTCAGAAGAAAAAAACAGACACTGTTGTTGACACTCGAGGAATTCTTGAGGTAGGATTTAATGCCCCTGGAAAGTATAAACTTATTGTTAAACTTTGGGACAAATGTAATAAGTGTGATACTGTATTGTATGATTATGTAGACATTATTGCTTGGAAACCTACTGCTGGTTTAAAATGGATAAAGAAAACTTGTGATAGTTCTTGGTTTGAATTAAATACTTTTAACATAAAAGATACTTGTTGGGACTATTATTTTTGGATTTATAACGGTCCTGAATTGGAAAAATTATCTGACAAGGATTTCTTGGGTATGAGTGATTATCAACTTTACAACTATTATAGTTTTTCAGATGATGATATTAAGTTGTTTAAAAATGAACGATTAATTAAGTATAAATTCCCTAAAAAAGGTAAATATCTAATTGTAGGTTATTATTATAATAAATGTTTGGGTCAAGATACAATGTTTTTTAATCGTCAAATTATAGATTGTAATACCACGTCTGTAAATGTTTATAATAAACCCGAACCAAAACTCATTGGGGTGTATGATATGATGGGTAGGCCTGTATACAATATTCGAGAAAACGAAATATTAATATACGTCTACGATGATGGGTCTAAGATAAAAAAACAAGTAATTAAGTAATAAAAAACCCCCTTAGTTGGGGGTTTTTATTTTATTCCTCAGAATTATCTTCCTTAAAAAAGTTAGTTAAGAATTTACCTACAACACCTGAGACTATAGATGTAATTATTAATAATTTTAATTCTGAAGGTGTGAAAATATCTTTTAAATTGTCGAATTGCCATAAACCACCTATCGCCAATACAGAAGCAACCGCCAATAAAGAGTCACCGACTTTTCTCCATTTTTTTGGGGTTGGTCTCCAATAATTTTTAAGTTCAGGTTTTTTAATCATATATCTATAAATATTTCAAAAATCCTGTTTATCTACCTTGACCTTTATATTTCTTTGGTTTTGCCTCTTTTGGACCGAACTTCTTTTTTGCTTTACCAACACTCTTTTTACCAAAAGACTGTTTCATTGAGTTTGATGTTGATTTTCCTTTAGCCATTTCACTTATTATATAATTTTTGTTTATTTATCAATAAATAAATATCAAAAATTTTAAATAAAAAAAGGGAGTAAAAACTCCCCTTTTTTGTTATATATATAAAGGCTCTCAAGATGAGAGTGATAGTAATAATAAATATACTTAAACCTAAAAAAGTTTTATTTTAAATATATTCGGAAGTATTTTTTTTACTTTTTAAATTTAGAAAACATTCCGTTCATTTCTTTAAATAAATCATCCATACTTTTAAGTGATGACATATCCATTTTTTTTGGGGTGCCAATAGTTTGAATTTTTTCAATCATATCAAACAATTTTTTACCATAATTTTTCCACCAAAAATAAATACCAACTGAAATTAGAACTAAAACAATTACTAAAATAGTTAACACAATTTCTAAAAACATAATTTTTTTTTTCTAATTATAAGGTATTAACGGTGTTAAGTCAAATAAATTGATTATTGTTTTATTTAAACTATATTTAAGTTATGAAGCGTTGTATAGAAGTTCTACTTAATAAGGTCTTCAAATCTGACTTGGAACTACTATTTGGTATTGGTAGTTACGTTATCATAAATTACTGTAAATACAGTACAAATAATTTGAGTTTTGTGATTGACTGTAAAGTAATGGTGTCCGATGTTGAGTTAACAAAAGAAGTGTATCCTGACGGATTAATCTTATTAGTTGAGGAATCTTGGAAATTTATAGGTTTTAATGAAAAAATATCTGTAGTAACCTCAATAGACATTACCTGAAACCCCTATTAATCCGTTTTTGATATACTCATAATAGACTTCTTCAATAACCAAAATACTATTGTTATTTGTCGTATTTTTTAATCTAACACAAACCTCATCACGAAAAGTATCAATAACACCATACTGATAGGCGGTCCAATAAATTTCTTCAATTAGTTCTTCGTTTGTCATTTTAATAAGATTTGTTATGTCTATATAAATATAGTGTTAATAGAATATTAAATCAAATAAATGTTGATTATTGAATAAAAAAGTCTAAACTTATAAAAAAAATATTATGAGACAAATTAAAATCGGTGATACTGTAAAGGTACACTACACAGGAAAACTTGAGGATGGTACAGTTTTTGATTCCTCATTAGTAGAAGGTCGAGAGCCATTAGAAACAGTATTGGGTAACAATATGTTGATTAAAGGTTTTGAAAACGGTCTAATTGGATTATCCGAAGGTGATAAAAAAACTTTGGAAATCGAACCATTAGAAGGGTATGGCGAATATCAAGAAGAGATGGTAAACGAAATACCTAAAGGTAATGTCCCTGAAAATGTTAAAGCGGGGGAAATGTTACAAGGTATGAGTCAAATGGGACCTATCAATGTTAAAGTCATTGAAGTTAAAGATGAAACTGTTGTTATTGACGCTAATCACCCTTTGGCTGGTAAGAAATTGGTTTTTGATATTGAAGTTGTAAACATAAAATAATTTAACATGAAAAATATTTTAAATAAAATCTCAGAAAAACTAAAACAATTATTTAAAACAACATTCATTTATGTCGTAATTTTAGTGTCAGCGTCAGCTTCATTTTTTGTCGGTATGTATTACCAAAAAATGAACACTAAAACGAAAAAACATGAAGTAACCAAAATATTAAAACATGAAGTTGTTTTAGCGGTTGATGAAAATAATAATCTGATTATCATTCAAAAATCCACAGGAGATTATACAATATTTCAGGATTCAATCGGGAAACACATTTTTAATATGTACGCAAATAGCGTTTGGAATCAAAACACACAAAAAACTCAATAATTATGAAAACTAAGAACATATTTTTATTTTCATTACTAACAATATCTACAATTGTTTTATGTAGTTATTTTATTGAAAAAAAATATGTTCATAACGAGTATGTTTATATTGATGGAACAGGTGGAGAATCGTCTTTACCTGTTTCATTAAAAATGTATGAAATTATTGAGGAACTCAGTTTAAAATATAATATTCCAAAACACATAGCGTACAATGTTGCTTTTAAAGAGACTAGATATGAGGGACCTTTTGATTGGAATTATAACCCTTATTTAACCTCTTCAGCGGGAGCTGAAGGTCCAATGCAAATAATGCCAGCAACCGCAAACGGTATAAATAAAAAGAAAATTGATACAGAAACTTTAAGAACTGATTTAAGACTTAATGTTGAAACTAGTATGAAATTATTAAGAATACTATACGACAAATACGGTAATTGGTCTATTGTTTGCGGATACTACAACACTGGTCAACCTATTGTTAATGATTATGCGTCTTTTTGTTCAAACAATACCGAATACGTAAATAACTGGGTTTCTCCAAGATAACCTATTCATACATTTTAGGTTCTTTTTTTGGGTTTTCTTTTTCAAACGTCTTAACCAAAGCACCAGCCTTAGAATTAGCCTCGTTTTCATTTTTACCACCAATATTAGGTCCGTGGTCTCTGTTTAACACACTAAATTGATGTTCGTGAACCCATTCGTGAGCTAAAGTTCTACAGATATC
>Ga0172362_10002136_pt1 | contig 17158 bp, 14 predicted proteins | sample LakKivs1_kivu2a2_FD_114534 | JGI IMG/M metagenome (GOLD analysis project Ga0172362, IMG submission 114534) | Sediment microbial communities from Lake Kivu, Rwanda - Sediment s1_kivu2a2 | ecosystem: Environmental > Aquatic > Freshwater > Lake > Sediment | place: Rwanda: Western Province, Lake...
TGGGCCGACAGCCTGCGCGTCAAGATCCCGCAGCCGCTGGGCGAGGACGAGCTGCAGCGCCTGCGTGCGGAGCGCGAGTCGAGGCGGCTGTCGTGAGCGGAGCCCGCGCGAGCGCCCTGGCCCGCCGTTCAGGTGGTCGGGGAAGGCTCGGGCGGCCAGAAGCGCGCCAGCGGCAGCTCCACCCCGGCGAACGGCGCGACGCGGACGCGCTCGTCCCCGCCCCACACGCCGTCGACGACCCACAGTCCGCCGGCGTTGCGGCCGTAGGCCTCGATCGTCCGCACCAGCGGGTCGACGAGCCACAGGTGCGCGACGCCTTCCCGCCCGTAGATGCGCATCTTGCGGGTGCGGTCGATGCGTCCGGTGGACGGCGAGATCACCTCGCACACCCAGTCCGGTGCGAGCGTGAAATAGGGCACCAGGGGGAAGGACGGCAGGCGCTCACGGCGCCAGCCGGCGATGTCCGGCACGACCACGTCCTCCGCGAAGTGGAGCTCGGGCTCGTCGACGATCCACCAGCCGCCGGGCCGAGCGGGAGCCAACGGATCCCCGTCCCCATGGAAGTCGGAGTGGACGAGCGCGCCGATCGCGCTCGTCGCCCACGCGTGCGGAGACCCGGGACGGGGCGAGACGATCAGCTCGCCGTCGAGGATCTCGGCGACCTTGGTGTCGGGGACCTGCATCAGGTCCTCGTAGGTCGCGCGGCGCTTCGGGGCGGCCATGGCTTCCGGGATAGCACGGGCATGCCACGCCATGAAGCAATCGATGCGCCTCGCGCGGGCGCTCGACGGCACAGGGCGTCGCGCCGGACGATGCAACGCGACGCTGCGATCCGGCTGTGCTCGAACGTTGCGCCGCGCAGCGCTGCGCAACGGCACGCAGGCGTTGCACCACCTGCCGCCGCGTGACAATCCGGATTTCGCGATGCACGACCTGCGCGATGTGGGCGGAACCCCGGGCGGGCTCGGGACGTTCCTCTTCGGCCTCGGCCTGGCGATCGTCGGCGGCTACCTGCTGCTCGACCGCGTCACGGTCACCGGCGGCTACTGGGGCTGGTTCGGCGCGTACGGCAGCTCGTTCGGCATCACGCTCATCCCTCTCCTGATCGGGATCGGACTGCTGTTCTTCGACGGACGCTCCGTCGCGGGAACGATCCTCACCTGGGGCGGGCTGTTGATCGTCGTCGCCGGTGTGATCGCGAACATGCGCATCCACTTCCAGCCGACGAGCCTCTTCCAGACGCTGGTGATCCTGACGCTGCTCGCGTCCGGCGTCGGGCTGATGGCGCGCGCCGCGCGCACCGGCGGCGCCGACCACGACGAACCGGGCAGCGCGCGCGGCGGGAGATGAAGCCCGGTTTCTGGAGCTACGTGCGCGCCGCGTTCAACGCACGGCCGCTCGGCATGCCGATCCCGCCGAACTGGCTCTTCCTCGCGGGGGTCGCGCTGCTCGGCACCATCGACCGCGGCTTCCTGGTGCTCGGCGCGGGGCTCGAGCTCGCCTACCTCGGCCTGCTCTCGGGCAACGAGCGCTTCCGCCGCACGGTGCGCGCGCAGGCCGGCTCCGGCGACGAGAGCTCGTGGAACGCGACGGTACAGCGGCTCGCGCAGCAGCTCCCGCCCGCAGACCGCGCCCGCCATCAGGCGCTCGACCAGCGCTGCCGGGCGATCCTCGAGGACCTCGAGCGCGCCGCTTCGCTCGACGCCGGAGCTTCCCCGGCCGGCGGCATGGCCCGCGACCCGGGCGGCGGCGCCGCCGTCGACAGCGCGGGCGCGAGCCTCGGACGCCTGTCCTGGATGTACTTGCGGCTCCTGGTCACGCGTCAGGGGATCCACGAGGCGCTCACGCAGGGCGGCGACGAGCCGGGTGAGGCGCTGCGGCCGCGGGGCGACGCCGAGCGCGCGGCACGCGCCCGTGCCGGCCGCAGCGGCAGCGATCCCGGCGCGGGCTTCGACCGCGAGCTCGAGGGGCGGCTGCGCGACCTGCGCGGCCAGCTCGAGGACGAGTCGATCGCCGCCGACCTGCGCGGCAGCCTGTCGGGACAGGCCGACATCCTCGAGCAGCGACTCGCGCACCGCGCCGAGGCACGCGAGCGACTGGCCTTCCTCGACGCCGAGCTGGCACGCATCGAGCAGCAGGTCGAGCTGGTGCGCGAGCAGGCGGTCGGCGCGCCCGACGCGGAAGCCGTGTCGCGCCGCATCGACGACATCGCGGCCACGCTGGGCGGCACCGCGACCTGGATCCGCGAGCAGCAGAAGATCTACGGCGGAGTGTCCGATCTCCTCACCGAGCCGCCGCCGTCGGCCCGTCCGCAGGCGGCACGCGCCATGGAGAGAGCATGAGCACGACGCCGGTCGAGGGAACCGCCACGAAGGCCGCACTGCCGCCCTGGGCCGGAGAGATGCGCGAGCTGTTCCGCTCGGGCTCGGTCGCGCAGTTCCTGCTGCACGGCAACGTCTTCGACGTCGTGCAGCTGCAGGATGGCGAGCGCGGGCGGCTGCTGCCGCTGCGGGCGTTTCTCGACGACGTGATGTTCGACGGCTGGGAGGTCGTGCTGCACTACGACCGGAGCCGCGGCATCCGCGCCAGCCGCGGCGGCGACGACTTCGCGAGCTTCCTCGACGACGCGCTCGGCGACGCCGCGTCCGACCTCGCCCGCACCACCGAGCCCGCCGCCGCGCTCGAGCTGCTCGACCGCTACCTGCTGCGCTCGCTGAACCTGCAGCGTCTGTCGGCCGCGCCCGCGAGCGCCGGCGTGCGATCCGGCCCGGCGACCACGGCCCCGCGCCGCATCGCGGTGGTGATCGACTTCGCCGAGTTCGTGGTGCCGCGCGGCGACGCGGTGGCGCTCGGCGGCGCCTTCAGCGCCAACGTCGTGAAGGTGCTGGGCTGGGCGAACGACCCCGAGATCCTGAACGCCAGCATCGCGACGGTGCTGGTGAGCGAGGGGTTGCACGACCTGAGCGAGCTCGTGGTCGAGAACCCGCACGCGGCCTCGCTGCAGATCCCGCTGCCCGACGAGACGGCGATGCGCGCGTACCTCGGTGCGCTCGCCGCCGACGGGCTCGAGGGTCTCGAGGAGCGGTGCGATCTGCCGCTCGACGTCGTCGCGCGGCGCCTGACGGGCCTCAGCCGCGCCGGCGCGCGCAAGGCGCTCGGCGTAGCACTGCGCAACGACCGGCGCATCACCGCCGAGTGGCTGACGAGGAAGAAGAAGGAGATCATCGAGCGCGAGTGCGCGGGGCTGCTCGAGTTCCTCGAGTCGCCGTTCACGCTCGACAACCTCGCCGGCAACGACGCGGTCAAGGCCTGGCTGCGCGAGGACGGCGAGCTGCTGCGCCGCGGTGCGCTGCACGCGCTGCCGATGGGCTATCTGATCGCCGGACGCATCGGCACCGGCAAGACCTTCCTCGTGCAGTGCTGGGCCGGCGAGCTCGGCATCCCGTGCGTCGTGCTGAAGAACTTCCGCGACCGCTGGGTCGGCGCGACCGAGGCCAACCTCGAGCGCATCTTCGAGGTGCTGCGCGCGCTCGGACAGGTCGTGGTGTTCGTCGACGAGGCGGACCAGGCGACCGGCAAGCGCGACGGCGGCGCCCAGGACGGCGGGCTGTCGGGCCGCGTGTACTCCATGCTCGCGAAGGAGATGTCCGAGACGCGCAACCGGGGCAGGATCATGTGGGTGTTCGCGACCTCGCGTCCGGACCTCGTCGAGGTGGACCTGAAGCGCCAGGGCCGGCTCGACGTGCACATCCCGCTGTTCCCGCCGGAGACCGCGACCGAGGCGCGCGCGCTGCTCGTCGCGATCGCGAAGAAGATGCGCCTGCCGGTGACCGACACGGACCTGCCCGAGCTGCCGCAGCAGGCGCTGCTCGGACCGAGCGAGCTCGAGGGAGCACTGGTGCGCGCGATGCGCGTACACGAGCTGTCGCCCGAACCGCGCCCGGCGCTGCGCGACACGATCGCCGGCGTGCTCGCCGACGTGCGTCCGAGTGCCGCCGGCAAGCGGCTCGAGTACATGGACATGGTCGCCGTCAAGGAGTGCACCGACGCGCGGTTCCTGCCGGCGCGGTTCCGTGACATGACGCCGGAGCAGATCGAGGCGCGGCTCGCGGAGCTGCGTCCGTTCGTCTGAGCGGCCCGCCGGGGCGTGCCGCCACGCACGAGGAGGAGGAATTCGATGTTCGCTCGCATCGCCAGGCTGATGAAGGGCTTTCTAGGGCTGTTCGTGAGCGGCCTCGAGGCCGCGAACCCCGAGGCCCTGATCGAGGCGGCACGACACGAGTTCCGCGAGAAGATCGCACAGTACAACCTGGCGCTGGCGCGCATGGCGGGCGTCGCGGAGCGCTTGAAGAGCCAGATCAAGCAGAAGACGACGCGCGCGATCGATCTCGAGCGGCGCATCCTCGCCAACCACCAGGCCGGCAACCTCGAGCTCGCCGGTGCGCTGGCGCGCGAGATGCAGGAGATCAAGGCGGACCTCGGCGAGGACGCGGCCGAGCTGAAGGACACCGAGGAGGCGTACCAGGCGAACCTCCGTCAAGCGAAGATCACGCAGAAGGAGTTCGAGGACAAGGTCCGCGGGCTCGAGAAGCAGCTGTCGCAGGTCAAGATCAAGGAGGCGCAGGCGGAGGCCGCGGCCGCGCTGTCGGGCGCCGCGTTCAAGGTCGGCGACCTCGGCGACACCATGCGCAGCGTCGACGAGGTCCTGCAGAAGCGCTACGAGGAGGCCGCCGGCAAGGCCCGCGTCGCGAAGGACATCGTCGACGTGGACGCCGTGGCCGAGAAGGAGAACGAGCGCCGCGCGCTCGAGCAGGGCGCGCTCGCCGAGTTCCTCGCCTCGCGCGGCATCCAGTCGTCGGCGCCCGCGGTCGCGGCGGCGGCGCCGGTCGCGACCGGCGCCGCCGCCGGCAAGGACATGGGCCCCGGCGGGGGTGAGAAGTGACTCCGGATCAGGGCCCGCGACCGACCGCGCTCGGCCGGTTCCTCAGCTTCGTCCTCGTCGCCGGCCTGATCGGGCTCGGGCTGTGGATGGTCCGCGACCGGCTGCCGCTGGAGCAGCTCGGCCTCGGCGGGCTGGTCGCGCCGTCGACCGACGACGGCGGCGGCGATGCGGCCACGCCCGGCGACGACGCTGCGGGCGACGAAGGTTCCGCGGGAACCGTCGAGGTGCTCGCCGAGGTGCCGCGCCTCGACGCGGCGGCACCGTACGAGCCGAAGGACGGCGTCGTCGAGATCGAGATCAGCGAGTACGCCGGCTACGCCGGGCTGATCGCCGCCAACGGCGGCCTCGCCCCGAACGAGAGCTCGCTCTTCACGAAGAACGGCGGCTTCAAGGTCAAGCTCACCGTCAGCGAGGAGGAGAGCTGGTCGAAGCTCAACCGCGGCGGCATCGCCGCGTCGACGACGACGGTGGACGTACTCGCCGTCTACGGGCGGCAGTTCCAGGTGGTGGTGCCGGCGCAGATCGGCTTCTCGCGCGGTGCCGACGGCATCGACGTGCTGACCGGCATCAAGCGCATCAACCAGCTCACCGGCAAGGTGGTCGCGACCGCGCAGTTCACCGAGGTCGACTTCTTCCTCCGCTACCTCGCCGGCGAGGCCGGCATCCCCATCAACCTGCTGGCGTCGCTCGGCGACCGCCCGCAGGCAGACGCGATCAACCTGGTGTTCACCGAGGACGGCTTTGCCGCCGGGGATCTCTTCCTCGACGACCTGAAGAGCGGCGACGGCAAGCTCGCCGGCGCGGTGACCTGGGAGCCGAAGCTGACCGAGGTGGTCGCGCAGTCCGCCGGCAAGGCGCAAACGCTGACCACCAACCGGAACCTGCTGATCATCGCCGACATCCTGGTCGTGAACCGCGGCTTCGCGGAACGCCACCCCGACATGGTGGCGGCGATCGTCAAGAGCCTCCTCGAGGGCAACCGACTGGTGCGCGAGCAGCCCGACGCGCAGCTCGACGTCGTCGGACGCGCGTTCGGCTGGACGCGCGACCACACGAAGCAGGAGCTGGCCAAGGTCCACCTGTCGAACGGCCCCGAGAACCTCGCATTCTTCTCGGGCGCGATCGACGCCGCCGGCAGCTTCGGCGGCATCTTCCAGTCGGCGGTGCTCGCCTACGGCAGCGTGATCCGTGACCCGGTCGACGCCGAGCGCTTCCTCGACCTGCGCGCGCTGAAGGCGCTCGACGAGGCCGGCGCCTTCAAGGGACAGCAGATCGCGATCGCCCCGATCCGCGGCAAGGGCGGCGGCACGATCGAGAACGACCCGCTGCTCACCAAGGACATCCGCTTCTACTTCGAGCCCAACTCCGCGAAGCTCGACGTCGGCAACCCGAAGAACCTCCAGGACCTCGGCTCGATCGCGAAGCTGCTGCAGGTCAGCCCGGGCTCGACGATCCTGCTGCGCGGCCACGTCGACAACTCGCTGGTCGACGAGTTCCGCCGTCAGGGCGGCGAGCCGTTCGTCCGCCAGATGGCGCTGAAGGCGATGGACCTGTCGAAGAACCGCGCGGCCGAGATCAAGCGCCTCGTCATCGAGCGCAACGGCGCCGACGGCGCACGCATCGAGATCGTGGGCCGCGGCTGGGAGGAGTCCGCGGGGACGGATGCGGAGCTGAACCGGCGGGTCGAGGTGCAGTGGTTCACGCTCGAGTGAGCGGGGAGGCGAGCGCCACGGGGAGACGATGCGCCGGATGATCGGGAGTTGTCGTCGCCGAGGTCGGACAGCTCGTCCTCGACCGGGGGCGGCGTGAGGGCGACCCCGGCGCGCATCCCCTCGAAACCGATGTCCTCGTCGACGTCGCGATCACCGCACCACTCGCGCTCGCCGAGGGCGACCGCCCTACCCGTGCAGCCGCCGGTACGCCTCGTCGCCGGCGTCCGCCGCCACCGCCAGACCGAGCGCGTGCGCGTCGAGCACCGACGCGCACGCCAGCGCGGGCGTGACCGGCTGCGGCATGTTGCCGATGAACGGGAAGCCGAGCGTCGCTTGCGCGACGACGTCGAGCGCCGCGTCGTGCTCGGAAACGTCGAGGCCGAGCTGTCCTAGATGGATCGGCAGACCGACCTCCGCGAAGAAATCGGCGACGCGGCGCGCCTCGTCCGGGCGTGACTCCATCATCAGCTGCGCGAGCGTGCCCATCGCGACCATCTCGCCGTGCAGGTAGGCGGCGTGCACCTTCGGGATCGCCGTGTAGCTCTGCGCAACGCCGTGCGCGGCCGCGAGGCCGCCGCTCTCGAAGCCGAGGCCGCTCAGCAGCGTGTTCGCCTCGACGACGGTCTCGAGCGCGTCGTTCACCTCGCCCGCGGCGACCGCCGCCGCGGCAGCGCGGCCTTCGCGGAAGAGCGTCTGCGCGCAGACCTCGCCGATGGCGCACGACGCGACCGTCGGCCGCGCCCCGACCGTCGTCACGGCGGCCGGATTCGCGAGGCACACGCGCGCCTCGTACCAGGTAGCCATGGCGTCGCCCATGCCCGCGACGAGGTAGCGCTCGGGCGCTGCTGCGACGACGTCGGTGTCGACCACCACCAGCGCCGGGCTGTCCGGGTAGAACTCCGCGCCGGTCGAGACGCCTTCCTGCGAGTAGAGCACCGACAGGGCCGAGCACGGCGCGTCGTTCGAGGCGAGCGTGGGGACGATCGCCACCGGCACCCCGAGGCGGAACGCGATCGCCTTGCCCGCGTCGATGCACTTGCCGCCACCGGCGGCGATCAGGCAGTCGACGCGGTCGCCCGAAAGCGCCGCCACGTGCGCGCCGATCTCCTCGAGCGAGCACTCGCCGCCGAACGTCCGCGGAAGCGCGCCGATACCGGCCTCGCGCAGGCTCGCGAGCAGCGTGGCGCCGTCGCCGCGGAGGCCGCGCGCCGACATGAGCAGCGCCGCGCGCTGCGCCTTCAGCAGCGTCAAGTAGCGCCCCACGCCGCGCAGCACGCCGCGTCCCTGGACGTAGCGCCCGGGTGCCACGAAGAGGCGCGGCGCCGGCAACCCGTCGCGATCCGACGGGCTGAAGATCTCATGCGGCAGGTACGCGGTCGAGACCTCCATGAGGGCTCCTCCGGAATCGCGAGCGTGCTCGGAGAGCCTTCCCAGATCCTGCCGGTTCCGTCAATCACGTCGAGCCGCGAGTGGCCGGCGAGACGCAGCACCGTCCGCTGCCGAACCGGCCGTCCTCGACCGGTTCGGCAGCGCCATGACGCTCCCGGCCCGCGACGCGCTGCGCGCCCGCGGGCTCAGCGCGCCTTCGCCGCCTGTCGCGCCAGCTTCGCGCGGCCGGCCTCGCAGGCGCTCGGGCTGGCGACACACTCCCCGTCGACGTCCGACCTCGACGAGCACGCGAGCGTTTCGCCGCACCGCACGTGCGCATTGCAGATCTCCCCGACCCCCGACGGCGCGGCGCACACGCCGGAGACCGGTCGCTCTTCGAGACAGACCTGCGAGACCGGGTCGCGCTGCTCGCATACCACGTCCGTCCACCGGCAGTAGAGCCCGGCGCCGCAGTCGCGACGGGAGTCGCAGGTCGCCCCTGCCGGCAGGCCCGGCACGCACATGCCGCCCTCGCAGCGCGCCCCGTCGACGCAGTCGAACGCGCGGCACGCCTCCCCCAGCGTCGCGAGCCGCGCACACACGCCGTCCGGAGAGCAGCGCGGCCCGTCGGCGGCAGCGCACTCCGTCACGACGATGACCGTCCCCGGCGCGAGCGGCTCCTCCCTGTCGAGCCTCGTGCACGGGGCACCGGCGACGCCGCGCCGGCGCTCGTAGGCGAAGCAGGCGTGGCCGCCTTCGGTGGCCTCGCGGCATCGGGCGTCGCCGCGGCAGACGTCGCAGCGGCCGCGATCGTCGCCGAGATCCTCGCACGCCTCGCCCGCGGCGAGACGCTCCGTGCAGCGACCCCCGATGCACGCGACGTCGCCGGCCGCCGCACCGCGACACCCCACCTTGCTCGTGCAGGACTCGCCGAGCCCCGCGCCGCCGTCGTAGGTCTGGAAGCAGCGCAGGACCCGGCGCTCGTGGCCGCACGAGGCCGGGGTCTCGTCGAGCGCCGCGACGCACTCGGCCGCGACCGCGCCGTCGAACGCGCGGATGCCGTGCGACTCCTCGCTCGTGAGACGGTGCAGCTCGGCCGCGCGCTTGACCGCGACGCACGCCGCGCGATCCACGGGCTCACCGCTGTCGTTGCAGCAGGCCGCGAGGTCGTCGCACAGCCACTAGGCGAGGCGCTGCGCGTAGTCCTCGCGGTTGATGGCCGCGCTGGGGGTGCCGGTCGTGGGGGAGCCGTTGCCGCCGCCCGAGCAGGCGGCGAGGAGAGCACCGAGCGCGAGCAGCGCCAGCGCACGAGTTCCGTTCGCCATCGTTCGATCCTCCTGTCTTTCGTCGAGACTGCTACTGCTGCCACGTCGGACGCGGAGGTCGGTGTGCGGAGGGTAGGGACGGAAAGATGGAACGCCGTGCCGGTTCCATCCTTCGTGGTCGGCGAAGCCGGTGCTTGTCAGTCGAGCAGCGAGGGTATCATGCGGGGTGCGTCACGCCGCACGCAAGCAGGAATTTTGCGACGGTCGCATCGATCGCCGGAGCAGCCCCCCACGTCGCGCTCGGGTCGCCGCGACGGTGCCCCCTCCACGAAGGCCCTACTCGACGGGACGCCGCACGGCTCCGCTGCGGCCGCGCGACGTGCGTCCGTGCACCTCGCGCGCGGGATCGACGGGCGCGTCGCCGCCGTCGTCGAGCGTGACGGTCGCGCGCGCGGCATCACGGCCGGTACGCGCCGCTCGGGCGATCGGCTCGCCGGCGAGCGCGAAGTCGTCTTCGGTCTCCCAGCCGTCGTCCGCGAAGCTCAGGTCGGGATCCGCGAGCAGGCTCACGTCCACCCGGGGCCGCGAACGGCGCGGCGCCTTGTCGCGCGCCCAGGTGCGCGTCGCCGAGGCCCGCTGCCGCACCGGCACATGCGACGTCGCGGCCTCGAGCGCGGCTGCCGCGCGCGCGGCGAGCGGCACCCCGGCGTCCTCGCGCCCATCCTCGACGGGCTGCCTCGCCGGCGCAGCTGCCGGAGCCTTGCCCGTCCGCTCGGCGATGCCGCGCGCGATCTTCAGCGCGGCGGACGTCCGCCAGTGCTCGGTGCGCAGCTCGTAGAGCGCCTCCTCGACCAGATTCATCAGGCGCTCCCCGTCCGGCAGCAGCCGCGGATCGGTGGACGCGCAGATCGACAGGCGTCCCGCGTAGCTCGCGACCGCGAACGCGAGGCCGATGCCCTGGAAGAGGTTCATGATGGGATGGATCTCGGCGATGCGCCGTCCGAGCAGCCGCAGCGGCTCCGCCGGACCGCGGACGTTCGTGCACGCCGCACTCAGCAGCTGGACCTCGGGCAGGAAGCGCAACGTCACGGCCTCGACCGCCGACGGCAGAAGTCCGAGGAGCCCGAGCAGAACGCCGGTCGCACGGCCCATCTCGCGGCCCTTGATCGTGCCCATCTCTTCGCGAACCCTGGCGAGCCGCTCGAGCGGATCCTCCTCGTCGACCGGCAGCCACGGGAACACGGCGGTCACGAGGTTGCCCGGCCCGCCCGCGTCGGCGCCGTTGGTGCCGTCGGCGCGCGCGCTGACCGGCACGAGCAAGCGGACCTTCGCGTCGTCGGGGCAGACGCCGACCTCGTCGAGGAACGTGCGCAGCGCGCCGGACAGCACGGCAAGGACGGCGTCGTTGATCGTGCAATCGCCGGCGACGCGCAGCGAGTCGAACTCGTCGAACGGGAACGAGCGCCAGATCATGCGGCGCCCGTGTCCGAGCGGGCCGTGGAACGGCAGCTGGGTCACCGGCTCCTGAACGAAGCTCGCGACCGCGTCGACCGCGGAGCCGACGTCGCGCAGGGCCGCGAACAGGCTGTCGGGCTCGGCGAGGGAGCGCGCGCGCGCGAGCAGGCCGCCGATCGCGCCCGGCAGAGCGCGCGCCGCGCGTCCGCCATGTGGTCCGGGCCGCGACGTGGCGGTGGCCGCCGCATCGCCGGTCGCGCCGGCACAGGTCGTCCCGTCCGGTGCGGGCGGTGGATCGGCGAGACGCTCGAGCACGCCGAGCGCGCTGATGCCGTCGATCATGCAGTGATGGACCTTGCACAGCAGCGCGCTGCGGCGCCCCGGCAGGCCGTCGATCAGGTGGATCTCCCAGAGCGGACGGTCGGGCGGTAGGGGGGCCGCGAACAGCGTCTCGACGACGTGGCGCAAGGTCGCCTGGTCTGCCGGCTGTGGCAGTGCGACATGGCGCAGGTGGTTCTCCACGAGGAAGCCGGGATCATCCTCCCAGCGGACGCCGCGCAGGTTCAGCGGCGAGTGGGCGGGGCGCTGGCGGAAGCGGGGGATCGTCGCCAGGCGATCGCGCAGCACCCCGAGCAGCTCGTCGCGCTCGAAGCACCCATCGATCTCGGCGACGCAGCCGATCTGCATCGGCTGGTTGGGACGCTCCATGTAAAGGAACGCCTCGTCGAGATCCGACAGCCGATCCTCGTCATCGCCCAACCAACCGTGCGCGCTAGCCGGTCGATCTGCCACACGCATTCCCACCCCCCCGCACACTCCGCCAGTCCCCCTCCCCCTACGAGCCGTGGCGGAGCGCCCCCGCTCACTAGCGCAGCGCGCGCAAAATTGAAAGGACGAAATCTTGCCGGTGCGGAAAATTACGAGCCGGCGAAGCGGACCGTGGCACCCGCGCGATGCCTCGCACGGCGCCGCGAACGCCTGCGCTCAGCCGTGGGACGCAGCCGCATGCTCTCGCCCCGTCCTCGGCAGCACGAGCGGTGTCGCGAGTCCGAGCAGCAGCGCGCCTGCGCCGCAGCCGAGGTACGTCGCCTGCGCGCCGACGCGGTCGAAGAGCCAGCCGCAGACGAGGTTCGAGAGGATCCCGCCGAGGCCGATGCCGACCGCGGCGAGGAGGCCCTGCCCCGTCGAGCGCAGCTCGTCCGGCACCACCTCCTCGACGTAGACGGCGGCACCGATGCCGAGCCCGACCACCGCCACGCCGTGCAGCACGCCCAGCAGTGCCACGACGTCGAGCTCCTGCACGAACGCGCTGCCCGCCCAGCGCAGCCCGCTCGCGACCACGCCGAGGGCGAGCAGGCCGCGCGCCCCGAGTCGCAGGCGCAGCCCGCCGACCCAAGCCATGAGCGGGATCTCGAGCAGCAGCATCAGCACCCACATGCGGCTCAGCGCGTCGAGTCCGCCGCCGAGCGAGCGCACGAACAGGGGGAAGAGCTGGATCGGGCCGTTGAGGAAGAGGTACGCGCTGAACGCGTACGCGAGCAGGCGGACGAGCGCCACGTTGCCGAGCAGGCGCCGCAGACCGGGCTGCTTCGCGCGCGCCGCGACGCCGCCCTCGCGCGGCAGCGTCCACGCGAACACGCCGGAGGAGCTGGCGAGCAGCGCGATCGCCGGGAACATCCAGCCGAGCATCGGGGACGCGCCGCCCGGACCGGGGGCGTCGCCGGCCGTCGCGCGCAGCACCAGCGGAAACGCGACGACGGCGACCAGGTAGCCGAACGTGCCGATCGCGCGCGCGATGCCGAACGCGTGGCGGCCGTCGTGCTGCAGGACGGCGAGGCTGACCGACAGAGCGACCGGCATCACCGCCGACCCGAACGCCGCCAGCACGCCGGTCGCGAGCAGCAGCTCGACGAAGCCCGAGGCGCGCCAGACCACGAGGTTCGCGCAGCCGGTGGCGACCACCAGACACGTGAGCACACCGCTGCGTGCGCCGGTCCGGTCGGCCACCTGGCCCCACAGCGGCTGCGCGACCAGGCCGACCAGCGGCAGCATCGACAGCACCGCCCCCACCTCCACGGCCGACAGCCCACCGTGCGTGCCCAGGTAGAGCCCGTAGAACGGGAACGCCATGCCCAGCGAGCCCATGTAGACGAGCCAGAAGAGGCAGAGCCGGGCGAACGGGGACATCTGGGGACCAGCGTATCGCGCGGCACGACGGCGGCGCGAACGCGGCGACCGGATCAGCTGCCGACGACGACCTTGCGCGCGCCGCGCTCGGCCAGAAACGCGAGCAGCCGCTCGCCCTGGTCGCCCTGCACGACGACGTCGCGACCTTCGATGGAGGCGCCGCAGCCGAGCGCTCGCTTGACGTCGCGCACGGCCTCCTCGAGCTCGCGCGACGAGCCCGTGAGACCCTCGATGCGCGTTGCGGTCTTGCCGCCGTGGCCCTTGCGCTCGCGGCGCACGACCAGCTTCGGCGCTGCGTTCCAGGGCGTGCGCTTCGCCACCGCCGGAGCCGCGGCGTCGGCTCCGCGGGCGCTGGTCGCGCGGTCCTCGGCGACCGGCGCCTGCGAGGCCGGTGGCGACGACGTGGCGCGCAGCGCGTCGAGGCCGGGCAGCCCCTGACGCAGCCCGCCCCCGCTACCGTCCACCGTGATCCGCTGCTTGCCCTTCGCCACGCACGCCTCCCGAGTTCCCTACCGCCCCGACGCGTCCCGCACGTAGCGCGCAGAGTGTCCGGTCGACAAGCGCCGCCCGATCGGTCGCTACGCGGCCCGCACGGGCTTTCCCGCACCGGCCGCCATCCGCTAGCGTGCCACGAATGGAGCACATCCGACGCGAGATCCCCCAGGGCATCATCGAAGGCAGCTGCGACCCGAAGTTCCTCTCGATCGCCGACGAGTTCGAGCGCAACTTCCGCGACCGCACCGAGGTCGGCGCCTCGGTGTGCGTGCACCACGAGGGCCGCACCGTCGTGGACCTCTGGGGCGGCATGGCGCGTCCGTCGGAGAACGTACCGTGGACGCGCGACACGGTGTCGATCGTGTTCTCGTGCACCAAGGGCGCAGTCGCGATCTGCGCCCACGTGCTCGCGTCGCGCGGGTTGCTCGACATCGACGCGCCGGTCGCCGAGTACTGGCCGGAGTTCGCGGCGCACGGAAAGGAAGACGCGACGGTCCGCATGATGCTCGACCACTCGGTGGGCGTTCCCGTCTGCCGCGAGCCCGTGAAGCCGGGCGGCTGCTACGACTTCGACTACATGACCGGGCTGCTCGCCGCGCAGCAGCCCTACTGGAAGCCGGGCACGCGCAACGGCTACCACATGGTCAACTTCGGCTGGACCGTGGGCGAGATCGTGCGCCGCGTGTCGGGACGCTCGCTCGGCACGTTCTTCCGCGAGGAGATCGCGCGTCCGCTCGGCGTCGACTTCTGGATCGGGCTGCCGGAGGAGCACGAGGCGCGCGTCGCACCGGTGATCCCGTTCGTGCCGTCGCCGACCGACGGCCTCGGCGACTTCGTACTCGCCCTGCTCTCCGACCCGCAGTCCATTCAGGCCCTGTCGCTGCTGAACGTGGGCGGCTTCGATCCGAACAGCCGCGCCGCGCACGCCGCCGAGGTCGGCGGTGGCGGCGGCATCTCGAACGCGCGCGGGCTCGCCGGGCTCTACGCGCCGCTCGCCAACGGCGGCACGCTCGGCGAAGCGAAGCTCGTCGACCAGAAGCAGCTCGCGCGCATGGGCGAGGTGTCGATGGCGACGCACGAGGACGCGACCCTGCTGCTGCCGACGCGCTTCGCGCTCGGCTTCATGAAGTCGATGGACAACCGCCGGCGCGCGAAGGGCGACAAGGACAGCGTTCTGCTGTCGGGGGCCGCGTTCGGGCACGTCGGCGCGGGCGGCAGCATCGGCTTTGCGGATCCGCGGGAGGGTCTGTCGTTCGGCTACTCGATGAACCGCATGGGCAACGGCCTCATGCTCAACGAGCGCGGCCAGTCGCTGGTCGACGCGGCGTATCGGGCGATCGGCTTCGCGTCGAACGAGTCGGGGGTGTGGGCGCGCTGAGAGCCGCGCTCACCGGCGCGTCCGGGCTGGTCGGGGGAACCCTGCCGTGGTGCTCCCGACGGGAGCCGGCGGGCGCACGCGATCGCGCCATCGCGCCAGGGGCACCTCCACCATCCGGTGCAGGAGCCATGCCGCGAGAAACGAAATGGCGATGGCGCCGGTCACGACCCATCCCTGGCGCCCCGGCAGGCGAAGCGGCAGCAGCGCCGTGACCGCAACCACGATGGGCTGATGCGTGAGAAAGAGCGGATACGCCAGGTCTCCGCAGCGGGCATCGAGGCGGCGAACGCGCGGCCCCACACCGAGCACGCGTGCGTCGCGCAGCATCACCACCGCGACCAGCGCCAGCGCGAGCGACAGGTAGAATCCTTCCATCGTCGGATCCCGCCACAGCTGCCGGCCTGCGAGCGCGTTGATCGAGAACCCGGCGCACGCGGCGAGCCCCCAGAGCAGCGATGGCCGCGGCAACAGGTGGCGCAGGTGGTGGAGAAGGCTGCCCAGGCTGAACGGCAGCGATGCCGCCGCATAGGTGAAATAGCGGGTGAGGAACGAGTCGCCCACCCACAGCATCCGCGCGAGGAGTGCCAGGCTGACGAGCGTCCAGATCACCACGATGCTGCGTCGCCGCGCGAGGAACACGAGTGCCACGTAGTAGGCGACCTCGACGTTCAGCGACCAGGAAGGAACGATCCAGCGCGGTACGCTCGCCCCGGGCACGTCGACGAGGAGCAGCTGGCTCACCCAGTCGGCGACGCCCGGGTCGTCGAGAGGTCCGATCGGCGTACCGCGCACCCACCAGCGCAGCCCCAGACAGGCCGCGGCGAGGAGAAGTGCCGCGAAGTACGGCGGATGGATGCGTAGCGCACGATTGACCAGGAACCGCCCGATTCCCTGCCGCGAGAAGCCGTACGTCTCGTTCAGGACCAGGGTCATCAGGTATCCGCTCAGCAGGTAGAAGCCGAAGACCGAGTAATCGCCGGCGGCGGGAACCACCCCGTAGGGAAGGTGCCCGAGGAGCACGAACGTCGCGAGGAGGAGCCGGAATGCGCCGAACACGGTGGGAGGAAGGAAGCACAACGGCGCGATCTCCCACAACGGCCGCGGGCTCGCGCGCGCGGGCCGGCTTCCCGCTCGCCGACCTTCGGGTGAGCTACGGGGCCGCCGCGCGCTCCGCGATGTCGGTCTTCTTGAACGTCTGCCGCACGACGCAGCCTCGCCGGAGCCAGCTCGCGAGCGGCTGGTAGAGCGCGAAGAGCGGCAGCAGCAGCACGAACAGCGGCACGCTGACGAGCGCCCAGACGCGCTCGGCGTCGTCGGTGGACCGTCCGCGCAGCAGGCGGTAGAGCGCGTCGCGCTGGAACGGCAGCAGCGCGTTGACGATCGACTGCGCGAAGATGAAGAAGGAGTACTCGAGCGAGAAGTGCTCCTCGCGCAGCAGGCGGTAGTTCGCGAGACCGAGCCGGTCGGCGAGCACGATCGGATTCACCTGCAAGCGGTGGTACGGCGGGTCGTAGCCGAACCAGCGCCAGCCGAGCGCCTTCTTCAGCAGCGAGCGCCCGTTCGGATACTCGAGCACGAGATAGCCGCCCGGACGCACCAGGCGGTCGAGCTTCGCGAGCGTGCGGCTCAGGTTCGGCGTGTGCTCGACGACGTGGAACAGCGTGACGACGCTCGCCGCGAGGTCGTCGGGCAGCTCGTCGACGTCGCCGACCACCACATCGACGCCGCTCGCCCGCGCCAGCGCCGCGTCGGCTTCGCTGGCGGCGGTGCCGCGCGTCGCCCAGCCGGCGCGCGCGAGCTCCTGCACGAGCTCGCCGCGTCCACAGCCGACGTCGAGCACGGTGCGCTCGGGCGGCGCGAGGCGACGGATCCGCGCCGCGCGGCGGCGCCGGAGCCAGGACTGCAGCCCGCCCAGCTCGCCCACCAGCTGCTTCTCCTCGGCGCGCGCGACGGCGTGCGTCTCGAGCTCGGGCAGGATCTTCTCCGACCCGCAGTAGCCGCAGGTCTGCAGCGAGTAACGGTCGAAGAAGCGGTGGAACGTCCAGCGGCCGTGCTCGCACACCTCGCAGACGTCGGACTGCGTGCGCTTCTGCGCCAGCACGAAGAGCTCGAAGCCCCAGAACAGCGACTCGAAGTAGAGATCGAGGCGGCGCACGAGGCTCCACGGCACGAAGCTCTCGGCGAGCGCGACCGGTGTGCGTCCGCTGGGATTCCACGGCGTGTGACGCGGCGACTGGAACGAGCGCTCGAGGTCGCTCGCCGCCGCGGGCGCGTCGGTGCGCTCGAGCCCGAGCGAGCCGCCGCCGAAGCGCCGCAGCAGGAGGTAGGCTCGCCGGATCGCCCACATGGTCGGAAA
>Ga0172362_10002137_pt1 | contig 17154 bp, 16 predicted proteins | sample LakKivs1_kivu2a2_FD_114534 | JGI IMG/M metagenome (GOLD analysis project Ga0172362, IMG submission 114534) | Sediment microbial communities from Lake Kivu, Rwanda - Sediment s1_kivu2a2 | ecosystem: Environmental > Aquatic > Freshwater > Lake > Sediment | place: Rwanda: Western Province, Lake...
AACCTACGGATTAGAAGTCCGTTGCTCTATCCTGGTTGAGCTACAGGCGCGTTGATGTAATTATAGCGGTTTTGCAGATCCTTTTCAAGACAATCATGCCTTCTCTCAGCGCAATAAAGTATGCAGGGTAGTATTCTGGTACAAATCATTTGCGTAAGCAGGGAAAATCATGTAGTATAAGCACGCAAATGAAGAACAGGTATAAAGTAAGGCTAATTACTGTCCTGATTTCATTCTTATTAATATTACCACCCCTGGGTTTTTGTGCCGACAATCTCTCCTTTGGAATAATCGGTGATACAAGGATTGGCTTGACAGAAACAGTCTATAAACAATTCTTAAATAAAATTGAAACTGAAGGAATAAATCTTATAATCAACACAGGTGATGTTATAGATAAACCTGGAAATGAAAATGAATGGAAGAGGTACCTTGAACTGACAGGAGCCAAAATAACCGCCCATATAGCACCAGGAAACCACGACATAAATAATAATAAATCATTTAGGATATACAAAGAGCTTATCGAGAAACCTCCCTACTATGCCTTTTCTCTTGACGATACACAGTTTGTAATATTATGCTCAGAAATGCCAGGAGAAATAAGCAGAATAACAGGAAAACAACTTGACTGGCTCCGGGAGGAACTCAAAAAACCCTTCACATACAGGATTGTTTTTATACATAAACCACCCTTTCCAACAACGTTTGGTCAACGTTATGGTCTGGATAGACACAAAAACGAAAGGGACATACTGCATGAACTGTTCTTAAAAAGTCATGTTCACCTCGTTATCGCAGGCCATGAGCATCTATACAACAGGAGTGAGAGGGACGGGATTGCATACGTAATCACAGGTGGAGGCGGGGCACCACTTCTTACTTTTAATGAAGAATATGGAGGTTTTTTTCATTATATTGTTGCAAAAAGAATAAAGGGAGGTTATGTTTTTGACGTTTATGATATGAATGGGTCACTAAAAGATGAGTTTAATATAAAATGAGGTGAATGATGGGAAGTGTTTTAAAATGGAGAAAAAAGAAGATCAGAAAGCATAAATATAGAAAGTTAAGAAGAAAGACAAGGCATCAAAGGAGAAAATAAAGACCTTATAACCTTCATATTCTCTTCATCCATATTGTCCATCTTAGGGGTTTCCATTACACCGGGAAGATTGGTAAATCTTTTATCATTAAGGATGTACCTGAAGGCATCAGTGCCTATACACCCCTTTCCTATGTGCCAATGTCTGTCTACCATGCTACCTAAGCCAGTCTTTGAATCATTCAAATGAAACAACCCTATCCTGTTTTTGCCAAATGATTCTTCTACCTCCCTTATTGTCTTATTCCATGTTCCTTTCATTCGTATGTCATATCCTGCCTGGAAAAGATGGGCTGTGTCTAAACATAAAAAGACCCTCTCTTTATGCACAATTTTTTCAAATATCCCTGCCAACTCCGTAATCCTTTTTCCAATTCCGTTACCCTGGCCCGAAGAACATTCCAACAATATAGAAATTCCATATTTATCAAGTATCCTGTCTATGGCCTTTGCTATCTGTTTTATACCATCTTCTGCATTAACATTTGAGCCACAATGAACCACCATCTTGTTTATACCAAGTTGAAGGCATAATTCTACCTCATGGATAAAACCCTTTATATGTTTTTCATCCTCATCAATCTTTGCAAGGTTAGGGAGATACGAAAGATGTGCAAAGACAGGGATTTTCCCCTGTAATTTTTTAAAATGTTTAGTATCTTCTGGCCTCCACCTTTTCTCCTCCCAGGACCTCGGATTTTTCACAAATATCTGGACTGCATCGCACTTTAATCTCTTCGATTCTCTGTATACCCAATCAAAGCCTTTTGATATAGACATGTGAAAACCTACCTTCAAATTTCGCCCTTTCAAGATTTTAAACAATAAACAAAAAGCTTGCAAATAAAACCAAGAAAATGCACAATACTTAATATGAAACAAGAGACTGTCGGGATTATTGTGGGGGGTGGGCCTGCCCCGGGAATCAATGGGGTTATAGGTTCTGCAACCATAGAGGCAATCAATCACGGGAAAAGAGTAGTTGGCATTGTCGGTGGCTTCAAAAGCCTCTTTGAAGGCAATAAGGACAGCGTGTTACCACTTACCATAGAAGATGTGTCAAGACTTCATACAGCAGGCGGTTCGATACTCAGAACATCCCGTGATGCCCCGGAAAATGCCAAAGAAAAGTTCAAAGTCCTTATGTCTACTCTGAAGGGTTTAGGCATAAAATACCTCATAACCATTGGCGGTGAAGGCACCCTTTTTATGGCAAACTGGATAGAGAAAGAGGGGAGAGGTTCTATAAATGTAGTCCATACGCCAAAGACCATTGATAATGATATCCCTTTGCCAGGAGGTAATTCAACATTTGGGTATCAAACAGCAAGACACATAGGGGTAGAGCTTGTCAATAACATCATGGAAGATGCACGGACAATGGGAAGATGGTACTTTATCTCTACCATGGGAAGGCACACCGGCCATTTAGCACTCGGGATAGGGAAGGCAGCTGGTGCAACTATAACTCTTATCCCTGAAGAATTCCAGGAAACAAAGCTCTCAATAAGAAAGGTAGCCGACATTCTTACAGGATCAATAATAAAGAGGCTATCCATGGAGAGAGACCACGGTGTAGCAATCATTGCCGAAGGGATTGCTGAAAGATTCGACCTTGAAGAACTGAGCAAGTGTGAAAATGTTGAGAAAGACGAAATAACCGGTAAAATAAGGCTTTCTGATATTCAACTTGGGAGGGTTCTAAGGAGCCTGGTAAGAGATAACCTCCATGCTATGGACATAAAGGCTACCCTTGTGAGTATGAACATTGGGTACGAACTCAGGGCAGCAAACCCCATACCTTTTGACATTGAATATACGAAAGACCTCGGATACGGTGCTATACGTTATCTCCTGAAAGGGGGTACGGGGGCAATGATCGTTGTCTATGAGGGACACATTATACCAGTTCCATTTGTAGAAATGGTAGACTCTCAAGGTACAATCAAAATAAGAAAGGTTGATATTGACTCAGAGATATATGAAGTGGCAAGGAAATACATGATAAGACTTGAAAAAGAAGATTTCGAAGGGGAACGATTAAAACACCTTGCCAAAGTAGCGAAGCTTGAGCCAAAGGCGTTCAAGGCAAGATTCGCCTATATTATCTAAAAATTTACCCTGTTTGCAATACAGCTAAAATAGTAGTCGATAGTTTTAAGGATTCGAGGGCTCAATTGGCTTAAAAACATCTGGATCATCTACTTTTTGAATACCAGTTTCCTGGCCCCGTTTAAAAGGTATAAATAATATCTTCACCTTTTTGCTATCAATTCCAAATAAACCAGAAAGAAACTCAAAACCCAATCCACCTTCGTCCCTTTTCACTTCAAAAAGAAAGGCAAATCTTGTTTTCCAATTGTCACCTTCTCTCTCTCTCGTATAGAGACCAAAAAGCAGACTCACCATGTGTTTTTCTTCTCTCTTTCTCTGTTCGTAAAGTGTGAACAACGGCTTTATAATCCTGTCAAACCCCTCAACCCTAAAAGGCAGGAGCGAGGGAAATAAAAATGTAAAATCACCGCCCTTGCCACTGTATTCGAAAAAGGGCCATACGTTAAAGAATGTACCACGGTCATCTTCTATGTACCTGTCAAATAATAGAATATTCTTCTGCATGAACCTTTCATCCCTCACATACCATTCAGATTCTTTATAAATTGGCCAGAGCAGACCGAAAGAGTGGTCTCTGCCTTTTGTCTCTGAATAAATAAAAGGGAAGAAGCTATAACCCTTCGTCTCTTTTCCTTCTGTCAGAGAAAACAGGGAAAAAAGCATACCCTTTTTTGTCTTTTCGTCATCCCTTGAATAGCTGAACAATGGCCACAATACATGATACGAAGCCTTTGTTCTTGAGATTGAGTGTATATAAAATGGGAAGGCATAGAAATTATCCACAGGTTCATCAGTATCCAGATTCTTCTCTTCTTTTATAAAAATCGGCCATAGAAAAAAACTTGTGTTTTTTACGCCTTCTCTATTTCTATATCCATAAAGGGGCCATGCTTTAAACCCTTCTTCTTTTCCGCCATAAAAGGAAAAGATAGGCCACAGAATATTTGTTTTTGTAGCCTCCTCAGCATTTATATGACTGTAAAGAGGCCACATAAAAAAATTTATTTCATCTCTCCCAAACCTGTCATACAAATTTCCAAATAAAGGGAATACTCCAAAATAACTACCCCTTTTCGATTCCCCATAAAAGAAAGGGAAAAGGGCTGTATCTTGTTTACCTTCAAACTCTTTTGAGAGAAAAAAGGGGATAAAATAAGACTTTTCCTTTGAGCTTTTGCCGAGAGGATATAAATAGTCATAGACCCCGCCATCCCTGGAATCGTAAGAAAAGAGAAAGGGTCTTAAGGTCAAACGTGTGGTATCATCTTCTTTCTCATATGATACGAGAGGACCGAGAAACCTTCTTTCGTTGTTAAACTCCCACGAAACAGGCCAGAATGCATGCAGTGCACAAGGAAAAAACAAAAAAAGAAATAAAAATCTATACATCAAAAGATGGTGCCGAATATGGTCCCGAGAATTGTAATTGGTGTCATCTCCTGGAGACCCTCAGCACCTTTCTGCAACTTTTTCATAGTTCTTTCCGCTTCAATATAAAGGCTATCATCCTTTGCGAGTTTCCCGAGCGTACCCTCACCACTCTTGATTCCGTCTGTAATCTCTCTCATATTTTTGACTGTTTCTTTTGCCTCGATGTATATTGAATCATCCTTTGCGAGTTTCCCGAGCGTACCCTTACCCTGTTCAATATCTGTTGATATACTCTTAAGTGAAGCAACTGCATCCCTTGCATCATTGTATAGTTTATCATCTTTAACAAGTAGTCCCAGCGTTCCCTTACCACCCTCAATATCACTTACAATCTTTTGCAATCCATCACTCAGCGTGGCTGCATTATCAACAATACGGGTCACATTACTCTTATTATCCTTTAAAAAGTCCTTAAATTCACCGCTTAAGGCTTGAATATTATCAATGCTTTTCTTGATATTCACCTTTTCCTTATCCCCGATAATGCCTTTAAACTCACCCACCGTGTCACCAAAATTCTTTGCTGCAACATTTATCTGTGTAAAGATCTCATCAAAGTCAGGTGATGTAACAACATCCTTTATTCTTTCACCCTGTGCCAAAAATTTCTTCTCAATGCCCGGTATAATCTCTATATACTTATCTCCAAGAACACCTTGAGATTTTATTGCAACCTTACTATCAACAGGTATATTCACACTCTCCTTTATAACAAGGGTTGCCATCGCCTTATATCCATCCAGTTTAATTTTTCTTACCTTCCCCACTTGTACCCCTGCAATCTGGACAGGTGATTTGGGATCAAGCCCACTTGCATTATCAAAAGACACAATCACATCATATCCTGCCTCCCTGAATACACCAAACTTCCCGATCCTGAAAGACATATAGAATAGTATAACTATTCCGATTAGCACCAATATACCCACCTTTAACTCCGGTGAAATTGCATTCTTATTCATGACTCACCTCCTGAAAAACCAGGTATTTTTGTCGCCTTTAAAAATTCTTTTATATTCTCGTTGTTACTCCTTTTTATCTCATGGGGCGTTCCGTACTCTATAATTTTGCCATTATAAAGCATAGCCACCTTGTCTGCTATTCTAAACATACCGAGTATGTCATGACTGATTACCACGTAAGTCTTTTTCAGGGATATCTGCGTCTCCTTTATCAAATCATCTATTGTCAACGAAATAATCGGGTCAAGGGCGCTGGTAGGTTCGTCAAACAAAATGATATCAGGATCCAGTACAAGTGCCCTTGCAAGGCCTACCCTTTTTCTCATACCTCCCGAAAGTTCAGAGGGCATCTTCTCAGTAAAACTCAGCAGTCCAACCTGTTTCAATCTTTCCTCTGCAACCCTTTCTATCTCTTTTTCAGACAGCTTTGTATGCTCTCTTAAAGGAAAGGCAACATTGTCAAACACATCCATGGAATCAAAGAGGGCGGCTTCCTGGAAGAGCATCCCGAACCCTTTCCTTACATTATTCAGTTCCTTCTCCTTTAATTTTGTTATTTCTATACCATCTACCCATATCTCACCTTCATCAGGTTTCATAAGACCAATCAGATGCTTCAAGAGGACTGTTTTCCCTCCACCGCTTTTTCCTATAATGACCGTTATCTTACCCTTTTCTATCTCAAGGTTAATGCCATCCAGAACCTTCTGGGTACCAAAACTCTTACGGAGGTCTATAATTTTTATTGCCTTATCTTCCATACTAAAACATCAGAGATGTAAGTACATAGTCAGAAATCAGGATGGTAACACACGATGTCACGACAGCCTCTGTAGTCGATTTTCCAACCCCCTCAGCACCACCCTCTGTGTAAAAACCCTTATAACAGGAAACAACGCTCATGATGATTCCAAAAAATGCAGCCTTTACAAGACCATTATATATATCCTCATGGTCAACATACTTAATCATCTTATTGATAAAGGCGCCCTCATTAATCCCCAAAAGCCTTACCCCCACAAGATAACCGCCAACTATACCTACAAAGTCAGACACAATGGTTAAAATAGGAAGCATCAAAAAAGAAGCAATCACCCTCGGGACAACAAGATATTTTATAGGATTGAGGGCCATAACAATTAATGCATCTATCTGCTCTGTTACCCTCATGGTACCAAGCTCTGCTGCCATAGCTGAGCCTGCCCTTCCAGTAACCATCAGGCTTGTAAGTACAGGACCAAGTTCTCTTGTCATACTTAACGCCACTGTTGTTCCCACAAGCCCTTCAGCGCCAAATTTTCTAAAACCGTAGTGTGATTGAAGGGCAAGAACCATACCTGTAAAAACACCGGTTATGATAACCACAACCACAGAATTCACACCTATAAACTCCATCTGCTTGAATATGTAATTAAACTTAAAGGGCCTTCTTACCCCCCAGTAGACACACTCGATAAAAAATAAGCCAACGCTGCCAAGCTCTCTTAAAAATCTTGCAACAGGTGAAAATATCTTTTCTATTATACTGCTAAACATATACCCTCAAGACCCTCTTTGATATCTTGCACAAAATCTCATAAGGAATTGTACCTGTCTGCTCGGCAATTTCATCGGCTGAAATAACCTCTGTCTTACTGCGTCCCAAAAGCACCACTTCTTCCTTCACATTTACGCCTTCAAGCTCAGTGACATCCACAAGCAACCAGTCCATACATATCCTTCCAATAATACTGCATCTCGTATCTTTTATCAATACAGAACCCTTGTTCGACAACGCCCTCGGATAACCATCTGCATAACCTACCGGAACATACGCCACCTTTGTCTTCTTCCTGGTAGTATATGTTCCACCATAGCTTAATCGATATCCAGGGGGAAATTCTCTGATATGTGCTATCTTTGATATAAATCTCATCACCTGTTTTACATGTAACCTTTTACTCAATTCCCTTGCAGGATAGGAACCGTAAAGGCTTATCCCCACTCGAACCATGTCAAAATATGCCTCAGGATAATTAACGATTGCACCACTATTTGCCATATGAACAATCCCGGGGTTGATGTTGTTGTCCCTCAAAACCTGTAGTGCCTTTTTGCATATCTCTATCTGGTTCATCCCATATTCATCCCTTTTTTCCGAAGAAGAAAAATGGCTCATAAAACCTTCGACTTTTATATTGCCTGCCTTCTTTATCTCTCCAGCTACAAAAGGCATATCATCAGGCATAAAACCAAGCCTCCCCATACCTGTATCTATCTTTATGTGTACCTTCAATGGCATATCAAGATGAACGCCATCTTCTGCAATTCTTTTAAGCATATTGAAATCATGGATAACAGGGGTGAGCATATTTTTATACACAGGTTCCAACTCATCCCATGCCAGTATGCCGCTCATCACAAGTATCGGTGCAGTGATACCATTATCCCTCAGCTCTATCCCCTCATCTATCGTGGCAACACCTAAATAATCTACATTGTTTGACTCAAGCCTTCGAGCCACTTCAATTGCTCCGTGGCCATAGGCATCGGCTTTCACGACACAGAGGATTTTTACTCGAGGAGGTACCTTTGCCTTTATTGCTCTATAATTCTCTTCAAGAACATTTAAATCTACATATACAATAGCTCTTGGAATGCTAATCATAATCCGTTTAATTTACCTGTAAAACCTGCTTCATTCAAGACAAAGTTTTTAAACGTTTAAAGACCTTTTCATATGCTTCTACAGTTTTCGTTATTTCTTTCTCCCTGTGAGACAGGGTGATAAAAGAAGCCTCAAAAGGACTCGGGGCAAAAAATATCCCTTCCTCAAGCATAAGTTTAAAGAATTTCTCATACATAACCCTGCTTGCAATATATGCCGTTTCATAATCATACACATCGCCATCTGAAAAGAAACCCGTAAACATCCCTGTGATGCTGTTTATCCTGTAAGGGATTTTAAGTCTCTTTGCAACTTCAGTAATATTCTTTTTCAACTCATCCACCCTTTTACCCATCAACCGATATACGTTTTTATTCTTCCTCAGATACTTTAATACATAAATCCCTGCCCTTACTGCGATTGGATTTCCAGAGAGTGTTCCTGCCTGATACACATCACCGAGGGGGGCAAGCTTCTCCATCACTTCCCTTTTGCCTCCAAAGGCACCTATAGGAAAACCACCCCCAATAATCTTTCCAAGACAGGTAATGTCAGGCTCAATACCATAAATATGCTGTGCGCCGCCATATGATACCCTGAACCCTGTTATTACCTCATCACATATAAGGAGAATCTTTTCCCTCCTGCATATTTCCTGTATTCCTTCGAGAAACCCTTTTTCAGGTAAAATTACACCCATATTGCCCATAACGGGCTCTAATATCACACACGCGACATCCTTATTCCCCTTCACTATATTCCTCACTGTATCGAGATGATTGAAATCAGCCACGTATGTATGCTTTGCAAGGTCTTTTAGAATGCCACTGCTGTCAGGGATGCCATACGTGGCAAGACCGGAACCTGCTTTAACAAGGAGGCTGTCTACGTGTCCATGGTAGCAACCCCTGAACTTAATAACCCCATTCTTTTTGGTAAAACCTCTTGCAAGCCGTATCGCACTCATCGTTGCCTCAGTACCCGAACTTGTGAGCCTCACCATTTCTATTGAAGGGAATGCTTGAGCGATAAGCCTTGCCATTTCAATTTCATAAGGATGACATGTACCGAAGCTTGTTCCGTCTAAAAGAGCAACCCTTATCTCCTTAATAAGACCTCTATCAGCGTGTCCGAGGATGATTGCCCCCCATGATGATACATAATCCAAGTAGGCATACCCATCCACATCAAAAAGATATGCCCCCTTTCCCTTTTCTACATAAAAAGGCTTACCATCTACAGAAAGGAAGGCCCTTACAGGGCTGTTTACGCCACCAGGTATAAAATGCCTTGCTTCTTCATACAACGCATTCGATTTTTTTCTATTCATGATTCACCATGAGGGATGTCTTTTTGAATTCCCTTTTACTTAAAAACATCTTAAATACCTTTATGCCGGTCTTTTTCGAAATGCGTTTTATAACACCCCTGCACCCCTCCATGCTCTCTCCATGTACCATTGTATAGACATTATAGTCCCAGTATCCCCCCGTATCCCTCTCATAACAATGGCTTACTTCAGAAAAAGAGGCCATGATCTTCCCTACCCTTTCTATGTCCTTTTCTTCCACCTTCCATACCACCATTGCATTATGGGTATAGGAAGCCTTCCTGTGATAGAGTATGGCGGCAACCCTTCTTATAACCCCCTTTTTTTTCAGGTACCTCAATATATCTATCAATTCTTCTCCACTGATGCCAATCTTCTCTGCCATCTCCATGTACGGTCTTCCAGATATTGGAAAATCAAATACCATCTCCTTTAAGACCTTATCAATGGAGGATTTCATTTGACTATTCTTACACATACCCAAAATGGTTTCAATAAAATGTTCACGCTATTATCTATAACTTCGCCAAGATAAGCAACCGACTAAAAAACTGGAGCTTCCGGACTTTTTCTGATAAGTAACACTATCAAAGAATTGAAAACGGTTTGATTAGAACCATGACTGCAATGGCTGGAAGAGCTTTTTGCGAGTCGCGACTTCGAGCACGACTTGGGCACCCACTTTGTTCCACTTGAACATCCCATAGGGCAGGTCGTATGTCTGAGTCCCGCCACAGCGGGAAGAGTTTGCGACCTGAGTGAAAATGGAACATTAGTGGGTAAATCCCGCTATTGGCGGGATGGAGTCGCGCGCAGGGAGCAGGGAGTAAAACAGCGTTCCAGCTATATTGAAATACAAAAGTTGGAAACTCCAGACTAAAAAAATTCTTTACTTTAAATATAAAGAAATGTAACTATTCATAATTACTATTATAAAAAACCAGGAGCGAGCATATGGTAAAACCAGCATCAAGGGTAGAAAAGATCCCGCCTTATCTGTTTGCAAGGATTGATAAAAAGAAAGAAGAGGCAAGGAAAAGAGGCATTGACCTTATAGACTTCAGTATAGGAGACCCTGATATCCCTACCCCTTCACATATTATAAAAAGGATGCAGAGTGCTGTAAAAGACGCAAAAAACCACAGATACCCAAGTTACGAAGGTATGCTTGAATATAGAAAGGCCGTGGCAGACTGGTATCTCAAAAGATTCAATGTAAAACTCGATCCAAAAAACGAGGTGGTTGCCCTCATAGGCTCAAAAGAAGGGATTGCACACTTCCCATGGGCTTACATAGAAAAAGGTGATATAGCCCTGATACCTTCACCAGGCTATCCTGTGTATAAAATCACCACACTTCTAACTGGCGGTGAACCATACATCATGCCGCTTAAAGAAAAAAACAGGTTTCTGCCGGATTTCGATAGCATACCGGAAGGCATATTAAAAAAGGCAAAGATCATGTTTGTCAACTATCCGAATAACCCCACAGGGGCGCATGCTGATGAAGACTTTTATAAAAAGGTCATTACCCTTGCAAAAAAATACAACATCCTTATCTGCCATGATGCAGCCTATAGTGAAGTCACTTACGATGGATATAAAGCACACAGCATCCTCCAGTTTGATAAAGAGAAAAAATATTCCATAGAATTCCATTCACTTTCAAAAACCTATTGCATGACCGGCTGGAGAATAGGGTTCGCAGTGGGCAATGCTGATGCGGTGTACAACCTCGGCAAATTGAAAACAAACATCGATTCCGGGGTATTCCAGGCCATACAATATGCAGGGATTGAAGCTTTAACCGGCAATCAGGCTTCAGTGGAAAAGATAAAAAAAATATTCCAGAGACGAAGGGATATGGTTGTGGATGGCCTTGGTGCGATAGGTATCAAGGTGGAAAAACCCCTCGCCACATTCTATATATGGGCAAAGGTGCCTAAAGGATACTCATCGGCAGACTTCTGTGAGAAACTGATAGAAGAGAAAGGCATTGTAGTCACGCCAGGGAGCGGCTTTGGAGATGAGGGAGAAGGCTATTTCAGAATTTCTATAACCATAGGTGAAGAGAAAATTCAAGAAGCAATAAAACGGCTTAAGTCACTTAAGCTATAATAAATATCTGGGAACTTCGATGACCCATCCCTGTAATCAACCGCTGCTCTTTGAGTTGCTGTAATGCAACATTCTAAAGCGGTAATCGATAAGTACCTGCGTCTTATTCATTTCTCAAAGATTCAAACACTTCCTCAATTTTTCCAGAGCTTGCTTGTGTTTTTTTCGATCCATCTGTCGGATATTGAGAAGTTTCCATGTTACTGCAGGAAGTGTGTCAATGCCCTGCAAAACAAGTAGTTTCCAGGATGGATTGCCTTCTTTCACGGAGATTATAAATCTTCATTCTTCGTCACTCAGTGAGGCCTTAATGTTTGTTACGAGCCTGTCTCTGGCCCTTAAAAGATCATCGTAACTGATTTCTTCAACAGCCATACCAGCAAATTCGTTCTGGTAGAGTCTTTTGAAATCCTGTGGTTTTGGGCTGAGCAACTCCGCCATGGGTCTCTCGTGGCTGATGAGATAGACGATGAACGCCTTCCTGATTTCTTCTGTAAGTCCCTCGTTTTCGAAAAGCAGCTTAATATCGTAGAGATCACGCGGGTGCTGCCTGTCAAGGGCGGCACATATTTTTCCTCCGTAGAGATCCGGTAATGACAAGATTTGTGCTCGCAAAGATAGTTCAAATATATCTTCAGCCCTGCGGCAGAGGGGCTTCGTTTCTGTTTCAAAAACACAGCCTCGGAGCACAGGATTTACCTCAATCTTGACTTGAGCATTTCCCAGCCTGACTACAAGCATTCGGATATATGATTGATCTATAAACCTTGTGACTGCCACATGTACACGTGGAAGGACGCGCTGAGCTTCTTTTGAAACTGCAACGAGCATGTCGCTTATGGCCTTTAATGAAGCTGTCCGATCACTCACCGGAATATATGTCAGGTCAATATCAACAGACAGACGGGGCAGTTCCCTGATAAAGAAGTTTATGGCTGTGCCGCCTTTGATTGCAAAATCTGTGTGTTTTTCTAAAATAGGCAAAACTCTGAGAAGAAGACGTGCCTGTTCAAGATGTACAAAATAGAGAGGGTTCACTATACGGGTTCCTCAACAATGTTTGCCGGTACCGTAATCCCGTACTTTGCTACGAACTTACCCCCTTTTTCGATAACCCTTTTACCCCTACCCAGATTTATACGACTCAGATCGAGGTCACGCATCCATGAGTTACCTGCTCTCTCCGCCAGATACAGGAAGAGTCTTTTTATCTTCACAGAGGTGCAACCTTCAAGAAGACTTTGAATAAGTGCGGGACGCAGCGTTGTGAGACCTTCCATAAGATGGAGGGCTTCGTCGAACCCCTGTTTTTCAGGGACAAGGTAGAACACTTCCATTATGGCCCGTTCCGGCGAAGATAGTCGTATTGTATATCCTTTTTCTTCATGCAATGAAAAGCTATTCTCCGCAGAGATTGGCAACATTTTCGTAGTCACATATTCAACTTTTTCACCCCAATCATGGTCCGTGAACCATTTCGGGAGTCGTACCCCTGGCAATCCAAAAAGAAATATTCTGCGAAGTCCGCCGGATAGGTAGTGACCATAGCCCTGCAGTTCGAGCGCCGTTCTCGCTCCAACATGGACAGGAATTTGGAGCTGGGATTGCAGGGTATATATCGCTCCAGTCCACTCTACTTTAGCCCCGCGAAAACGGTAAGCACCCCTACCAACCGCCTCTAACCAACCTCCTTTCTTGTACCAATCGAGAAGCCAGACACTGTAGCCCTGTTTTTTCAAAAACTCAGAGGCAAGTATTGCTCCGCGGGGAAACGAGTTTACAAGAAAGTTTAGTTTTGCACTTTTTATAGTAGTCATACTACGATGTTTAGTATCTTATTAAACTAATGTCAAGGAAAAAGTTTACAAATCAACCTTTATCACTCATAAGTATATCAAGCGGGCTTTTTGGTGCATTCTTCATATCTCTCATAACATGGGTGTAAATCATCGTGGTCTCCACGTTTTTGTGGCCGAGAAGCTCCTGTACATCACGGATGTTGACCCCGTTCATGAGAAGATGAGTGGCAAAGCTGTGTCGCAAGGTGTGAACTGTAGCATGTTTCACGATGCCGGCCTTTTTAAAAGCCACACCGATTGCTGATTGGATGGCCTTATCGCTTATATGGTGGCGACGTATCTTCCCGCTTTGCGGATCAACAGAAAGCCTGCCTGAGGGAAAAACGTACTGCCATCCCCACCCTTTACTGGCATGTGGGTATTTCTTTTCAAGGGCATCAGGCATATACACTTCTCCATATCCTGCGGTAAGGTCTTTTTCGTGTAATGCTTTTATCTGTTCAAGATGATCCTTAAGCCCGTCCCTTACTGATTCTGGTAAGACAGTAGTCCGGTCATTGTCCCCCTTCCCGCTTCTCACATAAAGCAGATTGCCATCGAAGTCTATGTCCTTCACCCTGAGTCGTGCACATTCCATGAGTCTCAAACCTGACCCATAAAGAAGTTGAGCAATGAGAAGACCCCTGCCTGAAAGATGAGATAGCAGGCTTTTTATTTCTTCAACTGAGAGTACCACAGGCAGTCTCATACCGCGCTTTGCCCGTACAGTGCCAGCAAGATTGTTCAAGTCCTGTTTGAGGACCTCTCGAAATAAAAAAAGGAGGGCATTAAAGGCCTGATTCTGTGTAGATGAGGAGACCCTATGCCTGAGAGCAAGATGGCTGAGAAAGTTTTTTACATCGTCTCCATCACAGGCATTCGTGTCGGTCTTTTTTGTCTCGGCCATATAAGCAAAGAACCGTTTTGCCCAGTCAAGATATGTTTGCTCGGTGCCATAAGAATAGTGCTTCATCCGTATGAGATGTTTCATCTCAGATAGAACATCTGCTGCCTTAGATGAAACAGATGCCTGTACCTGCTCGAGACGAAGTTCCCTGAAACGCATCCCATCTTTATACTGGTAGAGATAGACTGTTAAGGCATCACGGGCTTGCTTTATAAGCCCATCGCTTACATTTTCCCTCACCTTCAAATGGTCAAGGAACTTATTGACCAGCGTCTCTATATCTCTTTCCTTATCCTTATTGGCAAATGTCAGGAATTGGCTGACACGAAGGGCGTAGAACGGTACATACTTCTCATGGGTAAGCTTCCTTTCAAGAAGAAAGCTCTGGAAATCAGGTAAAACATCTTTTAACCGCTGATTGGGCAATAATACCATAATAAACTACCTTCGCTTTTGATGGTATTATCATATAATTACGTCTCAATTGCAAGCACAACATTCTAAATTTATTTGCTTTTTCTTCTTGACATTTATAGAGCTTCAGAGCAGAATTCTACATATAAGGAAACACGTATATTAATTGTTAGCCATAAAAATAACATCAATTTGAAAGGAAAAACACGATATGACAAATGTCCAACAAGAAGAAGCACTTCATTATTTCAAAACCCACTCTGAAGATTGGCAGAATAAAGCAAAGACGTCAGGCGAAGGAAAAGTAAATATTATCCAACAAAGAAACAAATATGTTATTGAGATTATTAAAGATCGCAAAAAAACGAGGTCAATTCTGGACGTTGGGTGCGGAACTGGCGATTTAGTTTGTGATGTAGCCAAACAAGGAATTAAGGCTACAGGAGTTGATTTTGCACAGGAGATGATTGAACTTGCTTTAAAAAAGGCAAAAGAAGAGCAGCTCGAAAAGGCACATTTTGAATGTTGCTCCATATTTGATTTCAATTTTTCTAAACAAAAGTTCGATGTTATATCTGCAAATGGATTTATAGAATATATATCCCAGCATGAATTGAACGAGTTTTTCAACATTATTTATGACGCACTCGCCCCCAATGGATCTTTTGTTGTTGGGTCTCGCAACAGACTATTCAATCTTTTCTCCCTCAATGCATTTACATACCAAGAATTAAATGAATCATCTACTGTTGAAGCCTTGTTGAAAGAATCAGTAGCATTAGCTTCTGGAAAAAAAATTGAAGAAATATCAAGAATGAAAGCAGCGCCACTCCAAAATCCTGATACACAGCACATGAAAACTGGAATTGATGTAACAACACGATTTCAATATACGCCACTTCAACTTGTTAATATGTTGAATGATAGAGGATTTGAAATTGCAGAAATATATCCCATCCACATACACAGCGTGCCCCCTGTATTTAAAGATAAGCATCCAGAAATACACGCTTCAATTTCAAACTTATTGCAGGCGTATGCACTACAATGCCCAGAACTTGTACCATTCTCCTCCTCATTCATGTTGCATACACAGAAAGGTGGTGATTAAATGAGTCAATTAGTTTCTATCATAATGTATCATTATGTAAGAGAATTGAGGAATTCACGGTATCCTGAGATTAAGGGGCTTGATATTGATCTTTTCAAAGAGCAGGTAGCATACATTAAGAAGCACTACAATGTGATAAGTGCCTATGATCTGATGGACATAATAATTGCTAACTCTGATTTACCACCGAAAGCTTTGCTTCTTACCTTCGATGATGCTTACATTGATCATTTTACCCAAGTTTTTCCAGTCTTAGATAAACAAAAGCTACCTGGTTTATTCTTTCCACCAGCGAAAGCCGTTCTTGAACATCAAGTGTTAGATGTAAACAAAATCCATTTCATTCTTGCTAGTGTTCCAAACAAAAGCGAATTAGTAGATGATATTTTCCGATTTATAGACGAGAATCGTTCATCCTATGAGTTAGAAACAAATGAATATTATTGGCAACCCATTGGAAAACAAGACCGTTTTGATCTTCCGGAAGTCATCTTTATTAAGCGCATTTTGCAACGTGAATTACCAGAATCGTTACGTAAGATTATCACTGATAGTTTATTTAGAAAATATGTTACAAATGATGAAGCTGCTTTTTCACAAGAGCTTTATATGAGTGTAGAACAGATTTCGCATTTACAAAGAAATGGCATGTACATTGGTAGTCATGGTTTTAATCACTATTGGTTAGATTATATATCTGATAATGATCAAAAAAAGGAAATTGATCTATCACTTCAGTTCTTAAGAAGTATAGGTAGCAATACAGAACGTTGGATTATGTGCTATCCATATGGTGCGTATAACAATTCATTATTGCATCTTTTAAAAGATCGTAGTTGTGTAGCTGGATTGACAACTAATGTTGGTATTGCGGATTTGGGAAAAGATAATCCTCTAACGTTCCCACGACTTGATACAAATGATATACCGAAAAATTCAAATGCGTCACCAAACGAGTGGACAATAAAAGCAATGGATGGCTAACAAGCGCATCCAGTGGACGTCTCGGGGCTGGCGCCCCTCGACGCCACTGATGCTTGTCGTTCGGCGGGGACAAAGACAAAATGCTGTCCACGAATGAAACGGGAAAGGGGGAGCGGCATGGATGATGAGGTAACGGGATTTGCAAAATCAATCGGCGCTATCGACTTGAAACACTCAAAGATTCAAACACTT
>Ga0172362_10002138_pt1 | contig 17148 bp, 13 predicted proteins | sample LakKivs1_kivu2a2_FD_114534 | JGI IMG/M metagenome (GOLD analysis project Ga0172362, IMG submission 114534) | Sediment microbial communities from Lake Kivu, Rwanda - Sediment s1_kivu2a2 | ecosystem: Environmental > Aquatic > Freshwater > Lake > Sediment | place: Rwanda: Western Province, Lake...
GAGCTAACACATCTTTTGCTTCACCCGGATGAGCAAATTCGCACTCCTCGCATTCTCCTTCTCTTCTGGCAGGGCGACGACAGGATGAGAGGTCACAATATGCTCCGCCGCTTAATCCTGCTGCATCATACCCCGCAAAAGGACGGCCAGCCGGTGACAATGCCGTTTGCCTGTTCGGGCAGCAATATATTTGACACAGCCAACGAAGCCACCGAGCAGAATGAGACTGCGCTAGCCAAACACTATGCCCAGTTAGGTATTCATGCCGAATATCTTTGGCTTGACGCTGGGTGGTTTGTAGGCTACTGGCCCAACGGGGTAGGCAACTGGTTTGCCAGGAAGGATGCTTTCCCCCATGGCTTGAGAGGACTGTCGGACGCTGTTAAGAAGACGGGCATGAGTTTCCTAGTCTGGTTCGAACCGGAGCGGGTCTACCAAGGCACTTGGCTTGACCGGGAACACCCTGAGTGGCTGCTGAGAGTGACTGGCAAAAGAAGGCTACTCAACCTGGGCAATCCCGAGGCACTTCAGTGGTTAACTGACCACATATCAATGATGATTGAAAACGACGGAATCAATATCTACCGCCATGATTTCAATATGGACCCCCTTCTCTACTGGCGTGGGGCGGATGAAATTGACCGGCAAGGAATGAGTGAGATTCGTTACATCGAAGGTTTGTATGCCTTCTGGGATGAGCTTTTAGCCAGACACCCCGGTTTGATAATCGATAACTGTGCCAGTGGCGGGCGTCGTCTTGACCTAGAAACTATCTCACGAAGTATTTCTCTAACGCGCACAGATTGCTTTTTGAAAAATGCCCTCCAATGTCACACTTATGGGCTCCATCTCTATTTACCGTGTAGTGTTGCCACTGCCTCTGATGAGCCGGATACCTATGATTTCCGTGGCGCTTTGGGCGCGGGTATCAACATGCGTTGGAATCCATATGTAGCTGATTTCCCGGTGGAGCAGGCTCGACGCTTGATTGATGAATTCAAGCGGTTGAGACCTTTCTTCTATGGTGACTTTTATCCCCTCACCCCTTACAGCATCGGCGATGACGTCTGGATGGCTTACCAGTTTCACCGTGAGGACCTGGGACAGGGAATGTTCCTGGCCTTTCGCCGATTAAACAGCTCTGATTTGACGGCTCGTCTCAAGTTGAGAGGTCTTTTACCATCGGGTCGTTACGAACTCAATTTTGAGGATACTGACAACGAGCAAACTTTCACCGGGGAAGAGCTTGCCGCGGGAATTGATATAACCATAGAACAAGCGCCAGGTTCATTGCTGGTCACTTATCGTGAGTGTACTTAGCAAAATCGATTTGTCCCAAAACGACTGAAACTACACACTAATTAGCGCCCCATTAGATTAATCCTACCACCATTACAAGCAATCAGCTCTGCATTTATGAAAGACGCATCATCCGAAGCTAAGAAAAGAGCCAAGTGAGCAACATCCTCAGGAGTACCAAGCCGCCCAAGAAGACAAGCCGCCTCACCAACTTCAATAAACTGCTTTACTTGTTCCGGTGTCCTACCGGCGTAAACGATATTAGTTAGAATTCTCCCCGGTGCAATCGCGTTAACATTTATCCCATATGGCCCAAACTCTTTAGCGCTAGCCTTAGTGAACCCAACCACACCAAACTTCGAAGCAACGTAAGCACTTCCTCCAACCTCAAAGCCACCCAGAGCTGCCGTAGATGAAATATTAATGATTTTCCCGTATTTGCGTTCTATCATGTGCTTAGCTACCGCCTGCGTACAGAAGAAAGTCCCCTTGAGGTTTGTGTCTAATATCAGATCCCAAGAATCCTCTGTTAAATCTAGGATAGGAGCACGGCGGCTAGTTCCGGCATTATTCACCAAAATATCGATTCGGCCAAATTCACCAATTACTTTTTCCACCATATTAACCACCTGCTCTTTGACACATACATCGGTAACTATAGCCAATGAACGCCTCCCCAATGCTATAATCTCGTCACGCACCTTCTCGATATTGACCTTGTTGCGGCTGCAGACTACGACATCAGCTCCAGCATTGGCAAATTCCAAAGCCATAGCCCTCCCCAACCCGGTACCACCGCCAGTGATAATAGCTATCTTACCCTCCAACTTCATTCGTTCTCCCCCTTTTTACCTCTGGTTGAATTCTCCTGAGCGATTTGAGCTAAAACCTTTAATTATAAACAGATAAATGACAAATTGCTTAGCATATCAGAGGTGCAATTCTATAACATCGCCGTCCTGGAGGATATGGCCTCTTTTGGCCATTACCCCATCGTGCTTGCCTGACCCCCAGATGCGGGCATATTTCAGATTTTGGGCAAAATCCTTGTGGACCTCGGTCGCAGCATCTTCTAGTGTGCTCCCCCGTTTGAGAATTATCGGGTCGTCAAGGTCTGGCTTCCGCCCTGGAGTCTTGGTATACACCCGAATAATATCAAGCATCTGATAGATTTCACGCCTTAGCCCTTCCAAGTTAGTCCCCTCTTTGAGCGAAATAGCCACAACCGGTACTTGCCCTTCGTACTTATTCTTTAAAGCTCTATAGTTCTTACTGGCATTATCAAGGTCTAGCTTGTTGCCGATAATTAGTGCCTTCTTCTGGTATAGGATAGTGTCTGACTCCTCAGCCTTTCGTTAACCGATTACTATCCTTATTTCCCCTAACTGTGCCACGGTCTCTTCCATTTGAGCTAGCGGGTCGTTATTCAGGTCTACCACAATTAGTAGTGCGTCCGCCCGTATGAGTATATGGCGGAGCCACCACTCAATAGATAGCGGTGCCAGGGGTGGAGTATCAATCAGTTGTATCTGAATGTTCTCAAATTCCATCATCCCCGGAGTGGCCGTTTGTGTGGTAAAGGGGTATTCCGCCACCGCCGGTGAGGCATTAGTAATACTGGCAACAAGCTGGGACTTACCAACATTGGGCAAACCAATTACGGCTACCTGTGCAGCGCCCTCCTTAGCAATAGCCATGGATGCCCGATGAACACCAGATCTTTTGGTAGCTAACTGAGTCAGCTTGGCAATTCTGCCTCTTAGTTCAGCACGCAGGTGGTCTGTCCCTTTGTGCTTGGGCATGATAGCCAGCATTTCTTCCAGGACGGCTATCTTTTCCTCCGGGCTTTTAACTAATCGAAGGTTCCTTTCCGCTTCAAAGTATTGTGGTGGTAAGTTAGCTGGCATAGTCGGTTTACAGACGCTCCTTTACTTTTTGAGCTAGCTTCTTACTCATGCCGCTTGTAGTGGCTAATTCCTCTATGGAAGCCTCCCTGATGGCTTGAACTGAACCAAACTGTTTAAGCAGGGTACGCTTACGCTTGGGGCCGATACCGGGGATGCTATCAAGGGCTGAGATAAAGCGCTGTCTCTTGCGTATTTTCTGGTGATAGCCTAAGGCGAAGCGATGTGCCTCATCTCGGAGTCGCTGTAGCAATTGAAGGCCCGGGGAGCGGCGGGGCAGAATAACCGGCCCTCGCCTATAGGGTGTAAAAATCGCCTCGTTTTCCTTAGCTAAACTAACCGCAAGCATGGAATCGACCCCGACTTCATGCATTGCTGCCAGCACGGAATTGAGCTGTCCTTTACCGCCATCAATGAGGACGAGGTCAGGCAAAATTGCCCAGGTATCTGGAGTAGAGACATCACTCTTGACACCCCGCTTAAATCGCCGTTTAACTACCTCCTGAAGCATAGCATAGTCGTTAGCTCCTGACACCGTTTTGATTCTGAAGCGTCGATAATGAGATGGCTTGGGCTTCCCTTCCTCAAAGACTACCATACTGCCTACTGCCTCTGTTCCTTGTATGTTGGAGATATCGTAGCCTTCCATTCGGGAGGGTAAGCGGGGAAGGTGAAGCTCCCTTTTTATTTCAGCTAAAGCCACTGCCAGTGTTCCTGGGGTAGCTAGCTGCCTAATCTTAAGTTGCTCCAGACCTTGCTGAGCGTTCCTAGCCACAATCCCAACCAGTTGTTTTTTATTGCCCCGGCTGGGCACTTGAATATGGACTTTAGCCCCTCTTTTGCTTTGAAGCCAGTTCTCAATAACAGTCCTGTCTTCCACAGGATACTGGAGCAGCAATAAGGGGGGTATGTGGGGAACGGAGGCATAAAACTGCTTAATAAAATTGGTCATGATTTGCTCCGGTTCTTCAGAGTGGGTACCCTGCAATACAAAGCTCTCTCGTCCAATCAGCTTACCACCACGGATAAAAAAGACCTGAACATAGGCCTGGTCTTTATCACTAGCAAAGGCAATAACATCCTGCTCACCACTTACCGTAGTGGCAATTCTCTGCCCTTCAATTACCCTGTCTATAGCCTGGATTTGGTCCCTAAGTAAAACGGCCTTTTCAAAATCCAAAGCTTCAGCAGCTTTCTCCATCTTGCTTTGTAGCTCCTGGACTACTATTTCCTGTTTCCCTTCAAGGAAAAGGATTACCTGCTTTATTACCCCAGCATATTCCTCTTTGCTCACGGCCCCGATACAGGGCCCAAGACAATGGTGGATGTGATACTCAAGGCAAGGTCGTAAATCAGTGCCGGTAATCGGTTTGCGACAAGAGCGAAATGGAAAGATTCCTTTAAGCACCTTCAGGGTTTGGCGCACTGATTTAGCACTGGCAAAGGGACCGAAGTAACATCCTCCGTCTTCCAGGCGCCGAGTAATATGCACCCTAGGCCAATCTTCATTGGTGTCTATCTTGAGATAGGGGAAGGTCTTATCATCCTTAAGCCGAACATTGTAGCGAGGGCGGTGCCTCTTTATCAGGTTTAATTCAAGAATCAGAGCCTCTTGTTCCGAAGCAGTAACAAAGAAGTCAAGGTCATTTACTCGGGCTACCATTCGCTCAAGTTTTGGTGAAAGCTTTTGCCCAGCACTAAAATATGACCTTACCCGCTGATGAAGATTAGCTGCCTTACCAACATATAGTATATTACCTTCAGCGTCTTTCATAAGGTAGACGCCAGGGCTTGTCGGTAGCTGCTTTAGTTGTTCTACAATAAGATTACTTGTCAACCCTAAAATAAGCCAGAGTAACTGGTAGCCTAGATTACCCCCTCTTTTTTAAGCTGCTCAATATCCGCCTCAGAATAGCCCAGTCCCCTGTAGACCTCATCGTTGTGCTCACCCAGCTCAGGCGCAATCCCAGCCTTGGCCGGGGTCTTGTGAAACTTCCAGGGGAAGCCAACCTCTTTTATCTTACCTGCCCGGGGATGGTCAACCTCAATAATATAATTATTGGCTATGACATCGGGGTCTTTAGCCACTTCAGCCAAGGTATTAATCGGGGCACTTACTATATCAGCCCCACGAAGTATCTCCAGCCAGTGCTCCCGGGTATTGGTGGCAAATAATCTATCCATAGTATCCAGGAAAAGCATTGTTTTCTCTTTAGACCTGGCAACATCCCCCAGCTTGGCACAGCCGACCTCGGCTAGTGCCTTATCAAAGCCAGCGGCTATCCAACCTTTCTGCCAGCGCTCTTCACCGAGCACCTGAAGCGTAAAGGGCTTGCCATCCTTGTCATTGAAGCTGCAAGCTACGCCTGGTGCCGCGCCAGACAAGATACGAATCCGACCGTGCTCGCTTAATCCACCGGTGAAGAGATAGCGGGTAAGGGAAAAACCCATCAGGCGGACCTGCCCACCCAGCAGCGAGGTCTCAATCTTCTGACCCTCACCAGTCATCCGCCTGTGGTATAGCCCAACCATTGCCGCTTGGAAATTTATAAAGGCTGCAGTTTCATCAGCGACAGGTACCTGCCCGGTTACCAAACGGCTACCTTCCACACCATAGGAACTGCAAATGCCACCGGTCGCCTGGGCCACAGCATCGGTCCCCGGTAATTCAGCGCCAGGGCCATCTGGACCATAGGCTGACATGCTGAGGTAAACTATGCTGGGATTGACTTTAATCAGGTCCTCATAGGCAAAACCGTGGCGCTCAGCCACACCGGGGCGAAGGTTCTCAGCAAAGATATCAGCATCCTTTACTAGCTTGTAGAGAATCTCCCTGCCCTTCTCATGCTGAAAATTCAGGGTTATACCCTTGAAGCCACGGTTGTTCGTCTCAAAGTAAGGGCTGAGCGGGAAATCAGGGGTCTTCAGTAGCCCTCTGCCCAGTTCACCCTTACCAGGTGGCTCTATCTTGATTACTTCAGCTCCTAGGTCAGCCATCATAGAAAAGGCTACTGGCCCCTGCTGATATGTGATAATACAGACACACTTTACCCCTTCGAGTGGACGATGTGCTTCACTCATCTTGGCATAGCCTCCTTATATAGTCCTAATATAATTCTTCCCCTTATCAAGATAAGAGAGGAAAGCATAGTTTTTGAAGGGGGTTATCCCCCCTCAGAGAGAAAATAATAACCTCTAGATTTATTGTAGCATAGCGGATGCAAAGGGGGGAAGTATTCGTGTAATCTGTAAATAAGCCGGTGTAACTGGTAGCCTAGATTACCCCCTCTTTTTTAAGCTGCTCAATATCCGCCTCAGAATAGCCCAGTCCCCTGTAGACCTCATCGTTGTGCTCACCCAGCTCAGGCGCAATCCCAGCTTTGGCTGGGGTCTTGTGAAACTTCCAGGGGAAGCCAACCTCTTTTATCTTACCTGCCCGGGGATGGTCAACCTCAATAATATAATTATTGGCTATGACATCGGGGTCTTTAGAGGCTTCAAGCAGAGTATTAATCGGGGCACTTATTATACCAACCCCACGAAGTATCTTCAGCCAGTGCTCCCGGGTATTGGTGGCAAATAATCTATCCATGGTATCCAGGAAAAGCATCCTTTTCTCTTTAGACCTGGCAACATCCCCCAATTTGGTACAGCCGACTTCAGCTAGCGCCTTATCAAAGCCAGCAGCGGCCATACCCTTCTGCCAGAGCTCTTCACCACTGACCATCTGAATCGTAAAGGGTTTGCCATCCTTGTCATTGAAGCTAGCGACCACAGCCGGCACTGCGCCACCACTGACACGAGCCCGCCCGCGCGTCATATCCTGACCAGTCATAAGAACCCGTGTCATGGAATAGCCCATCAGACGAATTGTGCCACCCAGCAGCGAGGTCTCAATCTTCTGACCCTCACCAGTCATCCGCCTGTGGTATAGCCCAACCATTGCCGCTTGGAAATTTATAAAGGCCCCGGTTTCGTCAGCGACAGAATGCTGCGCAGTCACCATGCGGCTACCTTCATCGCCAAAGAGACTGGCCAGACCACCCATCGCCTGCGCTACACCATCCATTCCTGGTAATTCAGCGCCAGGGCCATCCGGACCATAGGCTGACATGCTGAGGTAAACTATGCTGGGATTGACTTTAATCAGGTCCTCATAGGCAAAACCGTGGCGCTCAGCTACGCCGGGGCGAAGATTCTGGGCAAAGATATCAGCATCCTTTACCAGCTTGTAGAGAATCTCCCTGCCCTTCTCATGCTGAAAATTCAGGGTTATACCCTTAAAGCCACGGTTGTTCGTCTCAAAGTAAGGGCTGAGCGGGAAATCAGGGGTTTTCAGTAGCCCTCTGCCTACTTCGCCGACACCTGGGCGTTCAATCTTGATTACCTCAGCTCCCAGGTCAGCCATCATAGAAAAGGCTACTGGCCCCTGCTGATACGTGAGAATACAGACACACTTTACCCCTTCGAGTGGACGATGTGCTTCACTCATCTTGGCATAGCCTCCCTTTATAATTTCCCTACAGAGCATCACTGCCCGACAGATTACCACCTACTTTTTAGCCGCCAGAGCTTTCAAGAGCTTTTCGCTACGGTCCGGATTGTAGATGCCACAACAGCACTGTTTACCTATCTCCCTGGCACCATCCACGACATTCGTTTTCCCCGCCTTGACACGCCTGATTACATCTTCCACCAAATAGCGGGAAATCATGCCGTGACCGCACATGGTGGTAAACTCCAGAACTTCAGGAGCGGGCAGCTTCTCGGTCCTCCCCCAGATACCACCAGAGTACTCAATGGTATGCCCCATGCAACCAGCCATATCGGCAACTTTCCAAGCACGGTCAAAAGGAGCACTTACCACCAAGGATATGCCCAGTTTAGCTTCCTTCACCTCTTTAGCAAAAGCAGCAGCAGCCTCTATGTTAGCGAAAACAGCATGCACAATGCTGGTATCCGTGACCTTCCTCATTATCTCATCGATACTCATTTCCAGGAGGTTACCGGTCTTCATATCACCCATGTTAACCGGGTTATGCTTCCGGGCGATTTCCAGCGTCTTCTTCATCTTTTCCGCAGAGCCCTTTTCGTTGGCAAAGCCCTTGGCTGACATGCTTAGAAAAACAAGGTCATCATTTAGTGTGTCTACCCTTCCGTAACGATGTAAAGTATGTGTCATTTATGATTCTTCTCCCTTATTGTACTAAAGGCCTACCCAGTCCCAGGTTAAACTTGCCATTAGGATAACAGGCTATACCCTGCTCCTTTAAGATCTTCTCCATTGGCACTGAGCGGTCAGCCTCTGGCCGGTCGATGAATTCTAGGCTGAAGACAGTGTCTATGTTGGCGGCTGCCTCCTTAACTGCCTTAATGGCAGCAGCAAGCTTCCCTATAGGAACGGTGCCCTCAACTATGGCTGACATGACCCTTTCGTCCAAAATTTCCGGGTTCATCTTGCCGGTAGTCACATTATCCATGTTCGCTGTGACCGGGTTGTCTCTAGCAAACTTCATCCCGGCCTTAGCCAGCGCCATGGTTACTGTCTCCACATCATGAAAATTGCAGGAGACCCCGGGACGACCCAACTCAACCCCCACACCGATAATACCGCGACCATATAGACCGCGGACATCGTTGGTTTTCATCTCCTCGGTCCCACGCCCGGGAACCCTAGTTTCCTTATGCTCAGCCAGAGGATTGGAGAATGCCTCTCTCACTGAGCGGGGCCATGGTTGAGCTTCATAGATGAAGGCATCAGTCGGGCAAACCCCAGTCCGTATGCAGTCACCACACTCAACACACATCTCCTGGTCAACTTCAGCGACATCATTCAAGCGAATAGCACCTAGCGGACAATAAATCAGGCATTCACCACAACTGACACATAGTTCAGGGTCTATTTTCATTGACTTCACTCCTTAGCCAAAAAGTTTCTTATAGTATTCTAGTCTGCCAGCAAGCTGAGGTGCCACAACAGTTTTATCAGGAATAACATTAATCACTGATGTCTTTCCTGAATTAAAGGCCCTCTCCAGGGCTGGCTTAATCTGCTGGGGCTCAGTAACAAATTCAGTATGGCAGCCCATCTCAGCAAATATCTTGTCATACCTGATATCGGGCAGCGTACCCCAGTCACAATTCTTTATATCCGGTGGCATGGTTAAATGTTGCGCTGCTTCGCCCATCCAGCTGCTGTTATTGTAGAGTAAATAGCACGCCGGGATTTTATAGCGGGCGGCGGTCTCGATATCCCAGCCAGCAACCCCCATACCACCATCACCTAAAAGGTCAATAACTTGCTTACCCGGTCTAGCCAGCTGAGCACCCATGGCAATACCTATACCGTGGCCAACTCCACTCCAAGTAGCACCGTCCAGTATCTGCCCGGCAAAGGAAGCCCTTATTACATCTGTCGCAAAGCCAGCCATGCTGTAAGAGTCCAGAATAATAGTGGCATCCTTATCTAGAAAATCAACTACCTCAGCCGCTAGAAAGTCGGGGTGAATGGATTTATTATGGCGCACCTTCTCCGCCGCTGCCTTTGTCTTAGCCCGATCATCCTCTCTAATTTTGCTGACTATACCCAGCCACTCGCTTCTATCTGGCTTACCCTTCATTATGCCCTTAGCGCAGTCAATCATCTGCCGTAAAACCTGCTTGGGACTGCCAAGGATTGATACCTCGGTAGATAGTCTGGTGGTTAGCTCCTCCATATCTTCAGATACCTGAATATACTTAACATTCTCAACCGGATATCTCGGTGGCATGCCAAAGCCTTCAAGCATATTCATTCTTAGACCAAAGATGGCAATTACATCAGATTGCATCTGGATAGGTCTCCGGTGACCAGCGCTAAAAGCCAACGGATGGCCCTCAGGGACAGCCCCCCTACCCATTCTCCGGGTTAACACCGGAATGTTGAGCAGCTCAACAAATTCCCTGAGTTCCTCTGATGCCTTTGACCAGTAAATGCCATCACCACCGATAACTACCGGCTTTTTCGCCTGAAGCAACATGCGCACCGCCTTTTCCACCATTTGTGGATCGCCAGCTGGTTGAGATGGAGTGGCACAGACACCGTGCGGTAAATAGCCTCGCAGGGAATTCTCATCCCCGGCTATCTGTCCCTGAATGTTAGTCGGTAATTCAATGGCTACCGGTCCACACGGATATGTTGTGGCATCACGGAAAGCCTTCTGCATAAGGTAGGCCGCCATAGAAGGGTCAATCAAACGTCGGGTCCATTTGGTAAAATGGCCGGACAACGGCTCGGCATAAGCCTCTTGGAAAGGACCCCAGCCATCCTCTGACGTGCCATGCTGCCCCAGAAGACAAATAACCGGGCTCCTAGCTAGATAGGCTTGATACATAGCGGATATCATATTGCCAAAGCCAGGTCCGGCTGTACCCATAGCCACCCCTGGCTTACCGCTAGCTCTAGCCCAGCCATCTGCCATATAGACACCTGACTGCTCATGCCGCATGTGATATGTCTTTATGCCAGCCCGATCAATGGCCACCATAAGCGACCAGACATGACCGCCATGAACGCCAGCATACCATTCCACACCCTCCTCTTTTAAAACCTTAGCTACAACGCTAGCAACCTTCATCTCTGCCATTTATACTACCTCCATCGATTGTTTACTTAATAAAGCCAACAGAAGCTGAGCAGGACTTAAACTAATTATACCGACCCATCACCTCTCTTCCGCGTTGTCAAACGGACTCACTGTCTGATTAAACACTGAGGGGAGAATACTCGGGGCAGCTATTGCCTCGCCACCCTAATCAAGCTAAAGAACTCCCTCTGGGGCACTCCGAAAGTTGGTTATTTCCCTGCCCGCTTAGCCAAAAGATTACAACACTACCTCCCTCTCTGTCAAATACACAATTCAGGAAGGCTTTTAACTAAATTCTAGCCTTTTCAGGAACATAGATAGTTTTTCTACACACAAGTATATTTGTTTTGCCGGGCTGCAATTTTCTTTTAGTTATGTTAAAATAAATCTTAGATTATCTAGTGTAGTGAGAGGGCACGTTGAGAGAGGCTATTAATGCTTTTCTAAACTACCTGACCGTGGAGAAAGGCTTTTCCGAGAACACGGTAGTTGCTTATCGTAATGACCTATATCAATTAGCCAGTTTTGTTGAGGCAGAAGCTACTAAGGGTGGTTCTACCCCTTCGTGGTCTAGCTTTGGTCGGCAAGGGATGCTAAGCTACCTGCTTAATCTCAAGGAAAGGAACTATGCGGCGACGACGGCAGCTCGCAAAATGGCAGCGGCTAAGTCTTTTTTCAGCTTTATGGCAGCTGAGGGCAGTATAAAGGAAAACCCGACACTTAATGTGACTTCACCCAGAGTGGGAAAGTCGTTACCCAAACCAATCTCAATCAGCCAGGTTCGCCATCTGTTAGAACAACCGACCAAACTATCTACACTTGAGGCGAAAAGGGACAGGGCAATACTGGAATTATTATATGCTAGTGGTATGAGGGTGAGCGAGCTAGTATCCTTGAACTTGGGTGATATAGATACTGAAGGTAGTTATGTGCGCTGCTTTGGCAAGGGACATAAAGAGCGGCTTATCCCTATTTATAAACAAGCCGCATTGGCAGTAGAGGAATATGTAAAAGTAACTCGTTCCTATCTATCACATAACGACGCTGAGCTGGCTTTGTTCCTTAATCGCCGTGGTGACCGGCTAACTAGGCAGGGTCTCTGGCAAATACTAAAAAGCTATGCTAAATCAGCCGGCTTAGGTAAAGAGATTACTCCTCATACCCTGAGGCATAGTTTTGCTACCCATATGCTAAATGGTGGAGCTGACCTGAGGTCAGTTCAGGAACTGCTGGGTCACGCCAATATCTCTACCACCCAAGTTTACACTCATCTTACTACTGAACATGTTCGGCGCGTCTATGAGAAGTCCCACCCAAGGGCTAAGTAGTCTGGGTGAGGTTGGGGAAAACGCCTATATGGAGGTTTCAGATACCTAGTAAATCACGGCACAGCAGAAGGAAGCATTCCTTCCAAAATAAAAAGAAGAAGGGCGGGCGGAGTTCTCTAGGTGTAGTCGCCCAACGGCAAGCCGCTCCTCAAATCGACAAGCCGGTTGCCCCTCCCAGGGTAGCTGCTCCTTCGATAAGTAAGCCAACCCAAATGCCCACGCCGATTGCCACTCGGTATCCCTACATATTCACTGAGTTGCGAGGAATCGGTATCCTAGCCGGGATAATGCTGGTCCTTCTTATTGTGCTCGCCTTAGTTTTATCCTAGCCTTGTCTTGACAGTGAGCGCCCATTATGGACTTTGAAGCAGCAAGAATCAGGTTAATCGAGCACCTTAGCCGTGAAATCAGAGATGAACGGGTACTGGAGGCTATGGCCCGTATCCCCCGGGAGCAGTTTGTGCCACCAGAAGAGCAGGACTTAGCCTATGAAGATATACCACTGCCTATTGGCCTAGACCAGACAATTTCACAACCTTTTATCATTGCTCTTATGACCGAAGCGTTAGAACTTACTGGCAGTGAAAAGGTGCTGGAGGTAGGGACCGGGAGTGGATATCAGGCAGCTATCCTGGCTGAATTAGCCCAGTTAGTGATTACAGTAGAGCGTCTGCCGGCTCTGGCTGAAGCCGCTAAAAGAGTATTGGATAGTCTAGGCTATACTAATATCGTGGTACACCTAGCTGAGAAGACTCTAGGCTGGCCGGCTGAGGCACCCTATGGTGCCATAATGGTTACGGCTGGCGCTCCCAGAGTGCCAGTTAACCTTCTAGCTCAGTTAGCAATTGGCGGACGATTGATAATTCCTATAGGCTCTCGTTATGTGCAGGAGTTATATAAAGTGACCAAACGCCGGAAGAAAAATAAGGTTCAAAATTTAGGTGGTTGCCGCTTTGTCCCCCTTATTGGTAAGGATGCTTGGGAAGAGGAACAAAGTAGTTCTTATAAATTATGATATCAACTAGAATAAACCAGAGAGGATAGGTGAATAGATGCCGCAATACGGGTTGGAGAATATTCATAATGTTGTTTTACTCTCTCATTGTGGTGCTGGTAAAACATCAGTATCGGAAGCAACCTTATTTACTGCTGGAGCAATTAAGCGTTTAGGTAAGGTTGATGAGGGAACTACAACCTCGGATTATGACCCTGATGAAGTAAAACGAAAGATTAGTATTAATATGGCTATACTCCCCTGCCAGTGGCAGGAAGCCAAGATTAACCTTATTGATACCCCGGGTTATGCTGACTTTGTTGGTGAGGTTAAGGCAGCGATAAGGGTTAGTGAAGGAGCAATAATCGTGGTATGTGCTGCCTCCGGCATCGAGGTCGGCACGGAACAGGTGTGGGCATATAGCCAGGAGGCTAACCTGCCTCGTCTTATCTTCATTAATAAAATGGACCGGGAGAATGCTGATTTTTATAAAACTCTGGAGCAGGTTCAGTCAAGGTTTGGCACTAAATGTGTACCATTACAATTACCCATAGGTGCCCAGCACGATTTTCAGGGAATAGTTGACCTGCTGACGATGAAAAGCTACACCGGTTCCCCGATAAAAGAAGCAGAGATACCTTCATCACTACAAGAACAAGCTACCTCCTTCCGTGAAAAGCTTGTAGAAGCAGTAGCTGAAGTTAACGATAGATTACTAGAGAAATATCTAAACGGTGAAGAACTCAGCTTGGAGGAGCTAAGTAATGGCTTACGACAAGGTGTAGTAAGTGGCAAGATTGTGCCAGTCCTAGCTGGCTCAGCTCTACAGAACATAGGGATTATCTCTTTACTGGACGCCATACATAGTTATCTACCGTCGCCTGAAGAGCGAGAGGTAGTTATTAACAGTGATTCAGATAAGCAAGAGAAGATTGAGCCAAGCCTGGATGCCCCGCTAGCCACTCTGGTATTTAAGACCAGCGCTGACCCATATGTCGGTAAACTTACCTACCTCCGGGTTTACACTGGTGCTATTAATAGCAACTCTCAGGTGTGGAATGCGACGCGAAGCGGGGTAGAGCGCATAGGTCAGCTATTTATTTTGCGGGGTAAAACCCAAGAGCCGGTATCTCAAATCGGGGCTGGGGACATAGGGGCAGTAGCCAAATTGGGCCTAACCAATACCGGAGATACATTATGCGATCAGGCTCACCCGGTGAAAGTTGCCCCCACTGTGTTCCCTAAGCCCATATTTAATGAAGCAGTGTATCCCAAAACCAAGACTGACTTAGATAAGCTAGGAACGGCACTATCCAGACTATCAGAAGAAGACCCGACCCTCCAGGTGCGCAGGGATGCTGATACCGCAGAGACTATTTTATCCGGGCTCGGTGAGACTCACCTGGAAGTGGCTGCCGAGAAGATGCTGCGTAAATTCAATGTTGCTGTGGAGTTGAGGACCCCGAAGGTGCCCTACAGAGAGACCATTACTAAATCAGCCAATGCGGAATATAAGCACAAAAAGCAGACGGGAGGGCATGGTCAATACGGGCATGTCCTTCTGCAGGTGGAACCTTTACCTCGGGGCAGTGGCCGTGAGTTTGTTGATAAGGTAGTCGGTGGTAGAATCCCCAGAAATTATATCCCGGCGGTGGAAAAGGGAGTTAATGAAGCAGTTCAAGAGGGGGTTCTGGCTCGTTACCCCGTTACTGACATAAAAGCAACTGTCTATGATGGTAGCTATCATCCGGTTGACTCCTCAGAAATATGCTTCAAGATTGCGGGAGCAGGAGCACTGAAGAAGGGGTTATCTCAGGCTCAACCTATCCTCCTTGAGCCGATAATGAATATCAAGGTAAGAATCCCGGAGAGCTTCACCGGTGATATTATTGGTGACCTTAATACCAAGCGAGCTCGAGTACAGGGCCTGAATCCTGAGGGTGGAACCAATGTTATTGAAGCTCAGGTGCCACTGGCTGAAATTTTGCGATATTCTATAGACTTAAAGTCAATAACTCAGGGCAGGAGTAGCTACACTGTAGACTTTAGCCATTATGAGGAAGTACCACCTCACATTGCTCAGAAGATTATTGCGGAAAGGCAAGCCGAGAAGGCTTGACCCTACCCACCCAGAAGCTCCTTAACCTTAGCCGTGAAGGCGGGTATTATTTTTTTCCAGTCCCCAACCACACCATAACGGGCTTGTTTAAAGATATTCGCCTCAGGGTCTTTATTTATAGCCACAATATTCTTGGAACCAGAGCAGCCACTCATATGCTGACTGGAACCAGAGAGGGCTACAGCAATGTAGAGGTCAGGGGTAACGATCTTGCCGGTGAGCCCTACCTGCCATCCGTCTGGCACCCAGCCATTATCACAGGGAGGTCTGGTGGCACCTACTGCTCCCTTTAACACCTTAGCCAGCTCTTCTAATTGCTTAAAACCATCGGCACCGCCAATACCTCTGCCTCCGCTGACTATTACCGCAGCATCCTCCAACTTTATCCCTTCTACCTTCTCGGTTACCTTTTCCAGCACTTTAGCCCTTATCGATGAGGGGGTTAAGCCAGCCTCAATGGTAATGACCTTTCCCTGCCGCGAGACATCTCGCCTCAGGGGTGACATTACCTTGGCTCTAACTGTAGCTACTTGGGGATAGGTCTCGCCGCTGAAGATAGCCTGAGCATTTCCTCCATAGACCGGTCTGGTTTGTAGCACTAGCTTTGAGTCGGGGTCAATAGACAGTTCTACACAGTCCATGGAGGCAGCCGTTTCCAGCCTGAAGGCTAATCTGGGGGCTAGGTCACGACCGATAGAGGTTTGTCCCAGAATAAGAATCCGGGGCATCACCTGTTTTACCACCTTCTCCAGAACTGGCACATAGGCATCAGTCTGGTAGTCTTTAAGTAACGGGTCATCGACTACATATATCTCATCGGCACCAAAGGCGATTATTTCCTGGGCTAGACCACTTATATTATTGCCAATTAACACAGCACTTAGTTCCTGCCCGAGGTCGTCAGCCAGTTTTCTACCGCAGCCTAATAGCTCAGTGGTAATTGTGGCTAGCCTTCCTTCGGCAACCTCACCATAAATCATCACGCCTTTGTATTCAGCCATAGATTCACCTCCTTAATCACGGGGGAAGAACCTCCTTATAATATTTTGGCTTCTCTGAGTTTCAGGGCTAGGCTAACCGCCGCTTCTTCGGGGCTCCCCCCTTCTACAATCTCACACTTGCTTTCTCGAACTGGTTGGAATAGCTTGAGCAGCCTGCTGCGTCGGCCAGCAGCACCTACCTGAGAGGGCTCACACCCGATATCGGCTGGCTTCCAGATAATAGGCTCCTTCTTTTTAGCGGCCATAATCCCTCTTATGGTAGGATAGCGCGGTTCGCCAAGCTCATTGCTTACTGTAATCAGAGCTGGCAAAGATACCTCAATAACCTCATAGCCATCATCGGTTACCCGCTCTACCCTTGCCTTACCATCAGTGACGTCTATTTTTTTAGCTAGGGTTACACTGGGCAACCCTAGTATCTCAGCAATACCTGAACCTACCTGCCCCGCATCCCAGTCAGCAGCTTGCCGGCCGCAAAAGATAAGGTCATAGTCGCCTATTTTTTTGATAGCCATAGCCAGTGCGTAGGCCGTTGACCAGCTATCACCTCCGGCAAAAGCCTCATCCTCTAACAAGATAAGCTCATCAGCCCCCATAGATAGCGGCTTCTTTACCACATCCCGTAGCAGGTTGATGCCCAGGCTTATTACCGTGATTTTACCCCCTTGGGTATCCTTAATTCTTAGTGCTGCCTCTACAGCATTCTCATCAAAAGGACTAATTACCGGTGAAACACCTGATGGCGGCACCACTGCATTGCTGGATGGGTCAATCTTGAAGCTAGCTGGTGGTGCCTCAGGGTCAATCACCTGCTTGACGCAGACAATCATATTCATTACGCCTGTTCCTCCTTCTAGTTATGGCCTAACTTTAAGGTA
>Ga0172362_10002139_pt1 | contig 17147 bp, 18 predicted proteins | sample LakKivs1_kivu2a2_FD_114534 | JGI IMG/M metagenome (GOLD analysis project Ga0172362, IMG submission 114534) | Sediment microbial communities from Lake Kivu, Rwanda - Sediment s1_kivu2a2 | ecosystem: Environmental > Aquatic > Freshwater > Lake > Sediment | place: Rwanda: Western Province, Lake...
ATCAGAATTGTAAGACCTTTGGAAAAAGGAATAATTGAAAGATTGGGAAAATTCAGAAAAGTAGGTCAATCTGGACTAAACTGGGTAATACCAATAATAGATAGAATGTATAAAGTAAATATCACAGAGCAGATGATGGATGTGGCACCACATGAGGTTATAACAAAGGATAATCTTAATGCACGTGTTGATCTAGTAATATACTTTAAGGTGAGAGAAGACGATGCAAGTGTTAAAAAATCATTATATGCTGTTAATGATTTTAGAAGACAAATAATAATGCTTGCTCAGACAACCGCTCGTAACGTTATTGGCACATTAGTATTCAAAGAAGTAAACAGTGAAAGAAACAAGATTAACTTTGAGGTTGCAAAAGTAATAGACAAAGAAAGTGACGCCTGGGGTGTTCAAGTTGTTCGTGTAGAAATGAAAGAAATAACACCACCACCAGATGTTCAAGACACCATGAATAAGGTTCTAAAAGCAGAAAACGAAAAAACAGCAGCCATAGATTTTGCCACAGCAACTGAAACACAAGCAGATGGAGAAAGACGAGCAGCAATAAAAAAAGCACAAGGCTTCAAACAAGCAAAAATACTTGAAGCAGAGGGTCAAGCAGAAGCAATAAAACAGGTTGCAGAGGCTGAAGCAAAAAAAATCGAGATGATAAATACCTCTATTCAAAAATATTTTAAAAACGAGGCACAGATATACAAAAAACTAGAAACAATACAATACTCCTTAGAAAACAACACAAAATTCGTAATAGACCCAAATACTTCCATTACAAATGTTATCGCAGAGCAAATGACAGGTATAATACCAGTTGAAAAGAAACAGAAATAATAAAAACAGGGGAGAAAAAAAGTTTTTTCTCCCAATCCCTTATTTTTTTATTACCCTAAACTTATCAACATCTAAAAGAAGAGCCAGCTCTTCACCATTATCCCAGTCAACCCATACTAGCTCCTGATCTGCTTCGATTTTTTTAACAGTTCCTCTAGATCCTTTCACTAGTTTTGTCATGGTATCTAGCATTTCTAATAGTTCTACTCTATCTCCAACTTTAACATCTTTTTTATCTGTCAAAATATTTCCACTCCCAACAAATTTTTTTACAATTTTAACCTAAGTGACTAATTTTGGGAAACCCCAATCTGTATAAAAATCTTTCATATCTCTACATTTTTTAAAATTACCCTAACATCCATATATCATTATCTTATTCATTTTTTATTATGCGCGAATTTATTATCTACTCTAGAACAGGAAAAACATCACCCAATTTTAGAAACCTGAGAGAAGCTGGTAGGTTAGATTTAATATATCAATGTATCTTGATGGCTCTTTTCCGCTCACACGGAATTAGAAGAGATGTTGTGTTTCATGCTATTCTAAATGGGCCTCCAAAACCTCCTCTTGAGCTTATAGTCGATGGAGCAACTCTAAAGGATGTTAGAACCGATGAAAACACATGGGAGGATATTATTCGCAATGTTTTATCAGGGTTAAATCATCCTGGTGTGTATATTAAAAAAAATAGTTTACAGCATTTGATTAAGGACAAAAAGGATGTTTTTGTCCTTGAGGAATCAGGTGAGGATATTAAAACCATTGATTTGGGTTCTAATCCTGTTTTTGTACTTGGGGATCACGTTGGTCTTCCAAGAAACGAAGAAAAATTTATTTTAAGATATGGCAAAAAAGTCTCTCTTGGTAAAACAGCGTATCTTGCAGCTGCCTGTGTTTCAAATATAAACTATATACTTGATATAAGAGAAACAACTTTATAAAATGCGGATAGCGGGATTCGGACCCGCGTGATTGGCTTGGGAAGCCAATATCATAACCACTAGATCATATCCGCATGTCACATGTTCATAGCAGAATGACATGTTCATAGCATTTTTAAACGTAACCAGCAACATTTGAATCCTTGTCTTTTTTGTGTAACAAATCCATGCTTTGTTTGTACGTTTCAAGATCTATTTCGCCTTTCAAAAATCTGTCCAGCATGACTCTGGTTTTATCTTCGTTGTTGAGTGCTCCAAATGCAGGTTTCTGCAAATTGAAATGCTTCTTAACCATTTCATCATCTGTATGGTCGTATATAAGTGTGGTTTCTATGTTTTTATGCCGTGCTTTTCTTTGAATAATTCTTGGGTTTATGTTTTTGTTGAAGTCATTTGTTATTGCCGATGGTTTGATAATGTAAGGCGTCACATGTTTTTTTATTCCTGCTAAGACTGCTATCTTTTTTGTTAGATTTACAATGTAGGCACCTTGTTCGCCTAATCTTTTACCAACGTAGTTGCCTGTTGGAACTATGATTAAATATTCTTTTGCTTCTGGTAGCGGGTTTCTATAAGGAATATAGTTGTCGATTGCTTCTGTAAGTCTTGGGCTCATAATTATGTAGTTGTCACCGGTTTTTGTGTCATCTAAGTAGAGTTTTTGGTTGTCAAAGTCTATATTATGAATTTTAATATCTCTTAGTTCACCTGGTCTAATTAGTCCGTCTATTTGCATTAATGCAATCATTTGCCATAGAGGATCTGTCTTACTTGCTTCTATGTAGTCGTTGAGTTCTTTGTCGCTTAGTACTATTTTATTGGTTAATTCTTGTTTTGGTATTGGTAGTTTGAATTGTTTTTTGCCATACCAGGCAAAGAAATGATTTATGCAGGATACTCTTCTGCTGTTTCCGTTTGGTTTGAACTGTTCAAGAATATATGTTTTCCATTTGTTTAGATCTTGTTTTGTTATCTTGTTTACTGGTTTGTTTATCCATTGCAGGCAAAGTTTTACTGCTGTGTATTCCACTCGTCTTGTTCCTTTTTTACGGTATTTCCCACGGAGATTTTGCCAGTATTTTTCTAGTATCTTTTCATTCATTTTATTTTATTACCTCCGTGAAAACATTCATTTTTTGCGAATGCTTTTCAAATTTTTCTTTTGTTTTTATTATGCCTCCTGTCCTTTCGGACATTGATGAATAATAATCTGAATTTATAGTTTTTATTGCATTTTTAATGCATTCTTTGTCTATTCTTGATTTAGGGTCTAGTCCTTGTATTTCATTTAGTTTGTTAAGTTTGTTTAATTCGATTAGGCTTTGTTTGATTACTGCGTCTATCTGGTTTTCGAAATAGTTTATTAGTTCCCAGATTGCTCTTTTTTCGATGTCTTTGTTTGTTATCATTCGCATATGTTTCCAAATTTGGTTCCAGTGGAACATTTTTTATCACATCTTTTATTAAATTATATTTGTCCGTTTTGGTAGGACAATATAAGTAATGGTAGTAGAAGTATTTATAAGTTTCTATCGCATACTTACTGACATGCCAAGACCAAAAATAACCCGTCATAAAATCAAGATATCAGTTACAATTGATCCTGAAATTTACAATTGGGTTCAGGAAAAAATCAAGACCAAAGAATTTTCAAACATCACACATGCAGTTGAACGCGGATTATTATTACTTAAAGAACAAATCCAATCAAAAAAATAATAGTCATATGAACTTATTTTAACGGAAAACATAAAATCTAGATATTGGATAAAGAAAACCATGTTTTGATAACTATCAGAACATTTAAACAAAAAGATGGTTATATTATGAAGTTCAAAGAGTCAGATACTGTTGAATTAAAGAAATCTCTATCTCAATTGGAAGATTCACTTCGAACAGTGTGTGCTTTCTTAAACCATAAAGGTGGTGTGATTTATTTTGGAATATTAAAAAATGGGATTATTGTTGGTCAGGAGGCAACAGATGCTAATTTTCGAAAAATATCTCAACAAATTACGTCACGTATCAAACCAACATCTGTTCCTATTATCGAAGAAATGGAAATTGAGAATAAACCGATCATAAAAGTTACAATATCTAAATCTTACCATGATATTCATTATTTTGATGGTGTTCCCTATAAGAGATCAGGCACTGAAACCATCGTGATGCCCCCTCAGGAAATAAAAAGTAGTATTCTTCGAACTAGTAGATTTGAATGGGATGGACAGATATGTGAATCTGCTTCTTTTGAAGATATTGATAAAGCAAAGGTAAAAACATATTTGAAAAGACGAGAGGAATCGCGGAAAGTTTCGTCTTCATTGAGCATGTCTATAGACGATTTTCTTGTGAACATCAAAGCAGTTTCTGATAAAAAACCGACACATGCAGGCATTCTCTTCTTTGGAAACGATCCTTTGAAGTATATACGACATGCGCAAATACGAATCGCAAGAATTAAAGGAACTGAAATTTTTAATGATATTCTTGATAGGCTAGATTGTGAGGGGACATTATGGGAGATGATATTACAGGCTGAGGATTTCATTAAAAAGAACATACGATTAGTTGGATTACGAACAGAGAAATTTCAGCGTATCGATAGATATGATTATCCGATAAGGGCATTGCGGGAGGCCATTATTAATGCGGTTATTCACAGGGATTATTTAAGTAAAGCCGATGTACGAGTTTTTATTTTTGATGATCGGATTGAAATTATCAATCCCGGTAGTTTTCCTGAGGGAGTTAGCCCTGAAAAACCATTCCATAAACCGGTTAATTCGATACTCAGTAATTATATGTATGATATTGGGTTTATTGAGAAATATGGTTCAGGCATCTACCTGGAGAAAAAATTGTGCGAAGAAAATGGTAACGAACCACCGATTTATGAACTGCATGATGTGGAAACCAAAGTTATTTTTAAATCACAGGTCAAAACTATTTCAATTGATGTACAGAAAATGAAACATCAATTTGTTTTGAATGATCGACAACAGAAAACCCTGGAGTATCTCATAGAAAAAGGTAAAATTACGACAAAGGAATATGTTTCATTGCATAACATTTCTTTGGCTACCGCTAAACGAGATCTGCTTGAAATGAAAAAAGAGCGTATAATCAGATTTATAGGATCTGCTAAAACAGGGTATTATGTTCTACATGATACTGTAAATGATACTGTAAATGATACTGTAAATATTAGAAAAAACAATGAAAAATGATTAAGATTTGAACGGTTACTTATTCTGAGGGAATATAGTATAGTTGGTGTGTAAATTTTATGTATTTTCGCCAGTATACATGTTTTTTACCAGTATATTGTAGAATTTGCTTAAAAGTAAAGGCTTCTTATCAAAAAGACTTTATTTATTATTAAAAATTTAAGGTTTTATAATTTTATATTGTTTGCTTTTATTCCTTTTTTATTAAGATAAGCTGACATTAGCGAATTAAACATTTTGGTATGTTTGGGGTATCTAAGATGTAGAAGCTCATGAACAATAGCCTTGGATCTGACTGGAAATGATTTGTATAAAAGTGCATAAGAAAAAGATAATCTACCTTTGCTTGAACAACTACCCCATTTTCGTGACATTTTTCTCATATGGACTTCTTTTGGTTTTACACCAATTTGTTTTGCCCAGAAACTTACTTCTCTTTTGAATCGTTGTTTTGTGATCATGTGTTATCACCTTTTAATATGGTGATGATTTTCGTTACCAGTTCAATTGATCGTTTTGCATCCATTTTTGATTGTGTAAATATTTTGAGTATTTCTCGTTTGAAGTTGCGTTCGTGTTCTTCGCTTGTTTTCCAATGCGGGTATTTATTAAATATAGGTATCATCTGGTTTGCTTTTTCCTCAGCATCTGGAATGTTTTGATTTTTAAGAATCCAGTAAGCAGAGAATACTTCGGTTGGCATGTGTTTTTCTGCTTGTTCTTGTTTAGCTTTATCGATTTCATTAACAAGTTGTTTGAGTTCTTCCAGTGTTTGTTGTGTGTCTTTTTGTCGTTGCTGATATAGTAATGAAATAATTTCTGCTTTTTCACCTATCGATCGAAGATATGGGTTTGCGCTTCCACCTTTTTCGACAGTTATCCCGATGCTTTTGAGTAGGTTGAATACTTTTTCTGTATCTGTTATTTTATCTTGTTCGATTTTTTTGATAGTATCTCCGTTGATTTCGTAGATTTCTAGTGATGCTCTGATTTGCCCGCTTGTTGTGTATTGCTGAACAAGCTTAGCGGTTTTTCTTGTAAATTCTTTGTCAATTAGTGTTCCAGGTTCGTATGCTTCGCGCAAGATCCTAAACATGCGGGCGAGTGTGTCGTAGTCATTCATGTATGGGCGCAAAAAGGCATCTGGCGAAAGGATCTCGTATACATCTGCAAGTTCTTTAAAGAATTCGTAGAATGTTTGTCGTTTTTCATTATCCCTAAAATGTTCTAATACTGTTTCTACTGCTTTGTCTTTTGTTTTTCCTTTGATTAGTGTGAGATAATCTGTTTTTGCTTGTGTTATAAGTTCAGTGAACCGAGATTTAAGTAGTTCAATATCGTCGATGACACCAGTGATATCCCCTGAGTCAAAGGCGAGTGCTTTTTCGAGTTTGTCAAAGATGCCGATGAAATCTAATACAAAACCTGATGGTTTTTTTCTTCCCTCTTCGTCTTCGTACGGTCTGTTTACTCGTGCGATTGCTTGTAGGAGAACATGGTCTCTCATTGGTTTATCTAGATACATACAGTAGAGAATTGGTGCATCAAAACCAGTGAGTAGTTTCTCTGTAACAATTAGTATTTTTGGTAGTTTATCTGGTGTTCTGAATGCTTTTCTTATGCGTTTTTCTTTTTCTTCGGAAAGATGATATTTTGCTAGTTCTGCTGGATCATTTGGTGCTGGGCTGTATACAACTTCTGAATATTCTTTTGGGAAGAATTTATCTAACTCGTTTTTGTAAAAGGTACATGCTTCTCTATCAACTGCGACGAGGAATGCTTTGTAGCCCATAGGTTCTACATATTCTTTGAAATGATGAACAACGAATTGTGCTACTTTTTGTACACGTTGTTTGTTTTTTAGCATATTTTTCAGGTTGACTGCTTTGTCTAAAACTCGATTCAGTGTTTCGATGTCGCTGATTCCCTCTGTTTCTGCAAGGTTTAAAAATTCCTTTTCGAGAAGCTCTTTTTCGGGTTGTAGTTCATTTGGTGCCAAGGTATAATGGAGTTTTACGGTTGTGCCATCTTCGATCGATTCAGCAATACCGTATTTGTCTAGATAACCATGTGGCGGGTCATCTTTTCCAAAAACAATGAATGTTCCTTTCCCATGTATTGATTTGTCTATTGGTGTTCCTGTGAATCCGATGTATGTTGCATTTGGTAGTGCACCCATAAGATAGTTACCAAGGTCTCCACCGGTTGTTCGGTGTGCTTCGTCTACGAGAATAAAAATATTTTTTTTGGTGTTAATATCCTGTAGCATTCCCTCGAATTTATGAATCATAGTAACAATTAATCCTCTAGTGTCGTTTTCAAGGAGTTCTTTGAGATGTTTTTTTGTATCTGCCACATAAACGTGTTCAAATCCAACTGAGCTAAGATTTCCAAATAGTTGTGTTTCAAGTTCGTTGCGATCTACAAGCATAATCACTGTTGGGTTTTGGAAGAAAGGTGTTTCCAGGATTCTTTGTGCTGCGACTATCATTGTATAAGTTTTTCCGCTTCCTTGTGTGTGCCAGATAAGTCCCCTTGTTTTGGTTTTATCTGCTGCTCTTTCAACAACTTTTTCAACAGCTCTCATTTGATGTGGTCTAAGAACGACTTTTTCTAAGAGATCGTCTTTTCTTGTAAACATAATAAAATTATGGATAATATCGACGAGTCGTTGTTTATCAAAAAATGATTTAACTAGTTGTTCGTATGTTTTTTCTAGACTCTCTGTTTTCCAGTTGAATACTGATTTTAGATTGAGGTTCCATGTTGCCGCGTAGAGGAAGTTGATGATATTAGTTGCTGTGTAGAGTTGGAAGAGAGTCATTGCTTCTGGTGTTTCTCTGTGGTATCGTCGTATTTGATCCAGTGCTTCTGAGATGATTGATTCTCTGCTTGCTGATTTACCTATAAATTTAGCTACTGCTTTTGTTTCTACAAAGAAAATTGGTATTCCATTTATGAGGAAAACAACGTCGTATCGATTAGTGTTGGTTCCATTTGTGTAGACGAACTCGTCTGTTACTTGGTAGATGTTGTTTTTTACGTTTTCATCTATGATTGTAACGTTTCGTTCTCGATTTTCTTTTGGTAAGAAAATAGTCTTGAGTCCTTTGAGGTATTCCCATGATTCAAGATTTCCTTCTATTCTTGCTGGAAGTCGTTCTATGCGTTTTATTAGGTCATCGATCATGAGGTTATTGATGAATTCTTGGTTGAGTTTAGCCATTTGTTTATTAAAAGTTTCTTTTAAGATGAGTCTGTTTCGCCCTCCTCGGAGTCTTAGTGCTTCATCTGGTGTTATGTAATCCCATCCAATGTCACATGCGTATTGGATAAGAGTGTTTTGTACCGATGCTTTTTCTGTTCCTAGTTTTGTCATATTATTTCTTCAGTCCTGGTTTCTTTTTTTCTAATTGCTCTAATTCTATCATATCTTGACCAAAATCTTTGAGCAAATTTCGAGCTTGTAGAATATTTTTTTCAAGAGATTTTTCGTCAATAATTGAGAATTGAATCCGATGGGTTTGATGAGTGTTTGATCGCAACCCTATTCCTGCTAATTGAAGTCCAATGTTCCCAGCTTTATCCTTACCTGTTGTTACAGAAATGTCAAAGTGAAACCTACCTTCTACTGAATAACCATCTGAAAGACCTTTTTTTATTTGTCCTATGCTTTGTGAGATAAATTCTGAAATTTCATTTTCCATTTTCTTCATTTGGTATCACCAACTTATTTACTCGTATTTTTGCAGTCATAAGATTGTGAAGCATGGATTTAAACAGTTCGTTGAGTGAGTTCTTTTTTGTTTCTTCCGTATTAATTTTTATATCAATCATTGAAAGGATTTCGACTACTTTTTTTTGTATTTGCAAAGGAGGAATTGCCATTTTTTGCATATGGATAAAATTTCTATTTAATGTAGGAACACTTACGCCTGTTGTATATTTTTTAAAATCCAACGTATGCATTAAATAATAGATAAACTTTGGATTATTTCCATGAAAATTTTTCACATACAATGAAGTATTATGGGGCCAGTAATCATCTTCAACATAAGTCAATTTGCCTATCGAACCACTTCTTCCGGTAATGACTCCGGGACCTTTGCATACAACTTCATTATGATATCCCATTATCCCACTAGAGCCAATTATAGGTACAGGTCCCTCTTTCCAGTTTTGTTTTGGCAAATCTTTTCCTCTTTGTAAAGTTGCTATATTTTTTAAATCTTTAATTTCCCAATTTTCTGGCACCAATCCAATTTCCGTTTCTTTCATTTTGACATTCTTTGTTTCTTCCAAACTAACTGGTCCATAAGTGAACAAGTGTTTCATCATTGCTTTTTTCAATTCCATGAGTGAAGTGATAATTCTGTCTGTGTTTCCTTGTGCGGTTTGGATTGTTGAGAGAACATGAGTTATTTTTAGCTGTTCTGGACGAGGCGGAAGAAAAATTTTTAATGCTTTTATTTTTCCTTGATTAATAGATGATTGATTTACAGCTCTGGAAGCAATTCCAACAAAAATTTGTTTTTGTCTATAGTAGTTAAATAAATAATTTAAAAATTTTGAGTTTAATAATTTAGTATCTGTCCTAAATAGTAATAAATTCATTCCATGAATTAAAATTTCTGGCTCTCCTTCATAAATTGCAGAATTACCAAGATACGGCTCACTATTTATATGGCTGAATATTATGTCTCCTTCTATCAATTTATATTTTTCAATTTCTTCTTTAGTTAAATCATCAATATGTCTAACTTTTTGAAGATTTATTTTACCTTTTGAAATTGTTTCAATACGAGTGACAGGATATCCTTTTCCAATAATGTTCTGCTGTTTTGTTATTCCATTTCTTAATAAATCCAAACAATCTCCTAAATTGACAATTCTCCAACTTTCCGGTAATAAGCCCAATTCTGTTTCTTTGTATTCCTCTTTTTGTTCTATTGTTGATTGTCGCATTTATTCAAAACCTAGCTGTGTTAATACAGCTTTTAATTTCTCATCTGCTTTTTGTCGTTCTTCTTCTGCTTCTTTCACTAATACAACAGCTTCATCCAATGGTAACGCTTCATCTCCGCCATTCTGAGCAACATATCTTGATGGGCTTAGGTTATAATCATTCTTTACAATCTCATCGTTTTTAATGACCCTACTGATGCCTTCTTCATTTTTCCACTGGTGATAAATATCTGAAACATTCGTTATGGTTTTTTCAGGCAAGAAATTCTTTGGTCTGCCCTTTTCAAACAACTTCGATGCATTAATCAACAACACCTCACCTTTGTGCTTCTTCTGCGTGTTGATCACAAGAATGATTCCTGGTGCCGTTGTATTATAAAACAGATTTTCAGGAAGTAAAATAACAGTTTCTACAATATCCTGCTCTACAAACTTCTTGCGGATATCCCGTTCACGGTTACTCCCTTGATTTCCTGAGCCGCGAGATACAGCGCCTGTATCAAGCACAACTGCCATTCTCCCCTTTTTATTCAATGATTTATACATGTGCTGAATCCATCCCCAATCCGCACTGCTGGAAGGCGGATAACCAAGCCCAAACCGATTATAAGGGTCATTCTCGTATGTACTTTGAACAAAATCCTGATTCCACATTGGGTTAGCAACCACAATGTCAAACGTTTTCAACCCACCATCCTTTGTTAAAAAAGCAGGTTTAATCATCGTATCACCAAGCGCAATAGATGATTCCATCCTATGAATAAACATATTCATCTTAGCCATCGCATACGTGTTATGCAACCGTTCCTGCCCATGGAAACCCAACGGCTTAACCTTTGTATCCTCCCCAAATTTCTCCTTAAAACGAAGATAACTCTTAATCAGTAGTCCACCGGATCCAACACAAGGATCATACAGTTCTTCCCCTTCTTTTGGCTCTACAATATGTGCCATAAGGATCGCAACTTCACGAGGAGTATAGAACTCTCCAGCACTTTGACCAGAACCCTCTGAAAACTTCCTTAATAAATACTCATATGCTCGTCCCAAAATATCTGGTTCTACATCGCTCAATCCTAACCGATGCTTATTCAATGTATCGATTAACAACTTGAGTTTATCATCACTAATAATACGTTGACCAGCAGCAGTCTCATTAAAATCCTTAATATCAATAACGCCCTGAAGCTTTGGATTCTCTCGAGCAACTGATCTAACTGCATCAGTCAAAAATTCACCCTGTCTAGTACTCTGTTTCATAATTGCTGGCCATCGCGCATTTTTAGGTATATAAAACCAAACCAGAGAATGATCTTCCTCAACTAACTCTTCAGCAGTCTCCTTTTTACCATATTCATCAACAAGTTTCTGAATCTCATCATCATAAACATCAGAGAGACGCTTCAAAAAGATCAATGGTAAAATATAATCCTTATACTTAGGAGCATCAATTTCACCACGAATTTTACATGCTGCGTCCCAAAGCCAGTTCTCTAAAGTCTTAATATCAAGCTTACCGTTGGACATAGTCCTCCTCCAATAAACACAATAGAAATACAGAAGTAGTTAAAAACACTTAAGGTTTTTTAGAAATTCGGTGGAATATCCTTATTATTTATAATATTGAACTTGTAATCATCACAGATTTCATCATGGATATTAAAATCCAATATTAATAATTTTTAATGAAAAAATTTAATAGTTATGCATTATATCCATCATATAGAGTTAACTATCGGAATAGTGAATTATTCTTGGGGGCATTAAAGAAGTTTCTTCCCATTAAAAATAAATGAGTAATCGAATCAAAGTTAGAGTTTATGGATAGGAAAATATTATTAGACAAAGCGAAAAATGCTAAAAGAGAGTCGAAACAAGTTGATTTTAAAGCAAGTTTTGATGTTAATTCTTCTCGTGATTGGGTTGAAATAATAAAAGATATTGTTGCTATGGCAAATACTAATGGTGGAGTTATTATTTTTGGGGTTAATAATAATGGAACTTTATCTGGATTTGATTACTCACATATACTTGACATAGATCCTGCAACCTTGACAGATAAAATATCACACTATACAAACGAGCAATTTTCTGATTTCGAAGTGGTAGAAGTCAAGCGAAGAAAACAAACAGTGGCCGCACTCCTCATTAATGAAATTTCAATCCCGCTTGTATTTTCTAAACCGGGCACATTTGATATTGGTGAAGGCAAACAAAAATCAGTCTTTTCACGAGGGACAATTTATTTTAGACATGGAGCTAAAAGCGAACCAGGAATTTCCGATGATTTGAGAATTGTAATTGAAAGAGAATTGGAGAAGATCCGTGGTTCATGGCTTGGAGATATTAAAAAGGTTATTACAGCACCTCCGGGATATGAAGTTCAGATGATGCCTTTGAGTAAAAAATTACCTACCGAGGTAACTGGAGTTAAAATTGTAAATGGTAATAAAGGTATTCCTGTAAAATTAGTTTCATATGATGATACGCATCCTTATAGACAAAAGGAGATTATTGAAAGTTTCAATCAAAAGACTAAAAAACAAAAAACAATAAATGCGTACGATATTTTTTGTGTACGGAGAATATACAACATAGATAATAAAAAAATATATTTCTTTAAACCAAAACATGGATCACCATTGTATAGCGATGCATTTATAGAATGGATAATCAAATGCTATAAAAAAGACCATTCTTTCTTTGAAAAAACAAGGGATAAATATAAAAAACTATAGCAATTTTTTACCTTAAATAGACACTTATAATTCCATTGAAGGTTAAGAATGACAAAGTTGTGCCCTGCAAAATAGCAGGATGACCATGCGACGGATGAAATGGTGATAGAATATTTTGCAAAGAATCAGCAGATGAATCCAAACATTGATAGAAATTGTTTTATAAGGTAAAACTAGAAACTTTCAGAAATTTAACCTATCTTCTATCTTATTTTTAAATTTAAAAATTAATAAAGGAATTCCAATAGCAAAATAAAGGCCTATTTCCCAAGGAGTTAAAAGGGATGAGATTAGAGCCAAACCAAATAACCAACCAATTAAATATCCAATTGACCAGTATTTTATTTTATCAATCAAAAATATAATTAATATAATAGATAGTACGTTAAACAAGATTGTAATCCAACCGACTTTATAAAAATTGACTACGGCGTCAATTATAACTACCACTATGACACCAGTAACAACTTCGGTAATTGCACGTTTAAATCCAGATTCTAAATTTGGCATTTTTTTCTCCTGAAATGTTATTCAAAAATTGCTTTCACCATTATTTACTCCTATGTTTAATATTTCTTGTGGGGTGATTTATTTTTATCGATCTTTCTTCCATATTTCTTCTTGTTACTGTTTTACAACCAGGGGTCGGGCAGTAATCATAAGTTCCCCAATGTTTCTTGTATAACTCATGTTGTTGTAATCTTCTAGGTAAGTTGTTGCTTTCGCCAACATATACGATTTTATCTCCTTGATAAAGTCGATATTTGCCCTGCACTGGAGGAACCCATCTATAATCTCCTTTGGTTCTTCTTGTTGAATAACTCATAATTTTACCTCCGCCGTAGTGTATGCAATATATTGTATATAAAATTTTTTACTATACAACATATGGTATAAAACCTTGAAGTTTTGATTAAGGAGAAATTAATAATTTTAATATGAAAAACCTTGTAATTTTATTAGAAAAAATACAGGAGAAGTCCATCTTGATTCCTTGATTAAAACCTGTCAGGTATGAAATTATAATTTAATTTTTTTACTTTGTATTTCATAAAGTTTATTACTAATATTGTTGGTGATTAATTCTAGATAATACATAAGATGGCTCTGCCATTGATTTTTTTCTTTATACAAATGTAAAAAAATTACTCTGTATCCGTTTTTATTAAAAATCCTTCGCCTGTATCCATAATCAAATTCTTCCGATCCACAAACCTCTATGTAAATCCCAAGATGGGTAAGATAGAAATCTGGTGCCCATACTCTTGGCCTCTTATTTTCATCCCAAACAAATACAGGTTGTTCATAAGACCATTTAATTCCAAGATCCTTTAGTAATTGAGCGACTTCTTTTTCAGATTTAGTCATTTGATTATAAATTGATTCTTTTTTCATTTTAAAACCTTAAAAAAGTGAAAAAAATAAAAGAAAATTTTTAGTAAAATCTGTGAGAAATACCATTCTAAAATTTTGTGAAAAATCGTGTTTTTCTCCTGTTGACTTAACCGCTAGATCATATCCGCAAACCAAATAGATTATAATAAAAACGAATAGCACAAATCTTACTTAAACATGATTATTTACAAATTTTTGTATTAGCAATTAATAATAATCTAATCCCTTAAAATCCCAGCTACAGTTATAAAAAATGCAACTATCTCTATAACTGTGAGAGGAAGTAATGTTGACATTCTCTGATCACATGTTAAACCTAATGAATTAAGCGATGCCTGTAGTACGAAACTTAAAAAAAGCATGACGCCCCAGATACCGACACCTAAAGCTATTAACGTTTTATTCATAGATATGCACCTTGGCACATGTAACTTTGAACAACAATTATATGTTTTCGTAATATTTAAATACCATTTTTAAGCAGGTGATTATGCAGGTAGCATAAAAATAAAAAAAGAGGAATTGGAAAAAAATATTTTTTTAGTTAACGTTTTCCAATATCTTTAAAACATACTTGTAGAACTTATCAACTGTGCTAACATTTATAAATTCCTCTGGTGAATGTGGATTCTTAATCGTTGGACCAATACTAATCATGTCCATGCCTGGGAATTTCTCACCAATAATACCACACTCCAGTCCTGCATGTATTGCTTCAACCTTTGCTTCTTGTTTGTACATGTCTTTGAAGACTTTCTTTGAAATACCAAGTATTTTTGAACCCAGGTTTGGTTTCCAACCAGGATAAGGTTTTTCTTCTGATACTTTTGCCCCAGAAAGCTCAGATGTCGCTCTAATACGATCTCTGAGATCCTGAAGTGCTGTTTTAATGGAACTTCTTGTGCTCATTGCTATGTCTATATTATTTTTATTAAACGAGACAACCGCAAGGTTAGTAGAAGTCTCCACTAGGTCTGGTATATCATAACTATATTTTTCAACACCATGTGGAAGACCATGTAGTAGGTTTAACAGTTTATTTTGCGAATCACTTGTAAGTGTTGCGTGAAGTTTCTCGATTTTTTCAACATCTGTTTTGAAATTAGGATCAATTGGTTTGATTTCATCAAGAATGTTTTTTCCTTCTTGTTTCAACGTTGTGATAAACTTGTCTTTCTCGTTTCTATCAATAGATATTTTTGCATATGCCTCACGAGGTATAGCATTATGTTTATCACCACCCTTCATCTCTGTTATATAAAACTTGTAATCCGCCGCCTTTGCCTTCCAAAGCATCCTTGTTAAAAGTTTTAAAGCATTTGCTCTTTGCTCATGGATATCAACACCAGAATGACCACCACGAAGCCCTGAGACTTTAACTGTCAGGCTCTCAAGATTACCATTTATTGGCTGTGTTTTAAATGGCAACTCTATCTTTGTATCACCACCACCAGCACATCCAACAGTAATAACGCCGAAATCCTCGCTGTCAAGGTTAAGAAGGATTCGTCCTGTGATCATATTTGATTCCATTGCAAAAGCACCAGTAAGACCTGTTTCCTCATCAATCGTAAACAATGCTTCTATTGGTCCATGTCTCAAGTTTTTATCCTCAAGAATAGCAAGGCTTATAGCAAGACCTATACCATTATCAGCACCAAGAGTCGTACCATCAGCAGTGAGAATCTCGCCTTTTAGTTTTAGATTAATCGGATCTTTGCTAAAATCGAACTTTGCATCACTGTTTTTCTCACAAACCATATCCATATGACCCTGCAGGATAACAGTAGGTTTTTTCTCCATGCCCTTGCTTGCTGGTTTTATGATCACAACATTACCAGTTTTATCTGTTTTAACCTTCAGATTATTCTTTTTTGCAAAAGCAAGGATGTGTTCTCTTATTTTTTCCTCGTGTTTTGAACAACGAGGTATTTTTCTTATCTCATCAAAATGCTTCCATACACTTTTTGGTTCAAGATTTTCTATAACTGACATAATAATTTACGCCCCCATAATAAATGTATAACAGGTAACAACACCTTGGATAAAAGATTTACCACATAACCCTTTGGAAACATTTTATATAATATCTCATTTATTATCCCTGGAAAACAAGAGGCGAAAAATATGGACTGGGGTATGAAAAACCGTATGTCAAAAATAATCAAAAAAGATGGCCATACCGTGATGCTTGCTGTTGATCACGGGTATTTTATGGGACCAACAACTGGTCTTGAAAATATAAAAAAAACAGTGGACCCGCTTATTCCTTATGCAGATACACTAATGCTTACACGGGGGGCTCTTAGAAACTATATTGACCCAAAATCTGACATACCAATAGTTCTACGAGTATCTGGTGGAACAAGTATTCTAAATGAAGCAAATCTTCTTCATGAGGGAACTGTTGTAGATATCGAGGATGCGATAAGACTAAATGTTGCTGGTGTTGCTTTTTCAATTCTTGTTGGTTTACCATATGAACGTGACACAATACTTGGGATGACAGAGTATATTGACAAAGCAAACAGGTATGGCATACCAGTTCTAGCGGTAACAGCTGTTGGTAAAGGACTTGGTAAGGACGAGCGATATCTATCCCTTGCATCAAGAATGGCTGCCGAGCTGGGAGCAAGTATTGTTAAAACATATTACTGTAAAAACTTTGAAAAAGTAGTAGAAACCTGTCCCGTACCTATTGTTATTGCTGGTGGAAAAAAGACCCCGGAACTAGAAGCACTACAAATGGCATATGATGCTATCCACGCTGGTGCAGTTGGGGTTGACATGGGTAGGAATATTTTCCAAAGCACTAACCCTATTGGGATGATTAAAGCAGTTAATGCCATTGTTCATAAAAAATACACACCAAAAGAGGCATATGATCTTTTTAAAAATAAAAAATGATATCAGTCAACTTTGTAATAATTACTCCCTTCATAAATAAAAATACTCTTATCTTCTGAAAAGTTATAGCTACTACAACTTGTTCCTATACAAATCCAATTATTATTTTCATCATCTAG
>Ga0172362_10002140_pt1 | contig 17147 bp, 11 predicted proteins | sample LakKivs1_kivu2a2_FD_114534 | JGI IMG/M metagenome (GOLD analysis project Ga0172362, IMG submission 114534) | Sediment microbial communities from Lake Kivu, Rwanda - Sediment s1_kivu2a2 | ecosystem: Environmental > Aquatic > Freshwater > Lake > Sediment | place: Rwanda: Western Province, Lake...
TAACAACGCAGCCCGGCGGCGTTGCTTGACAAATTTTGAGGAATAGATTAAAATTATTAATATAATTTTTTACTTAATTTTTTACTTACTTTTTACTTACTTTTTACTTGGTTGAAGGTTTTTGTTTTGAAAAAATAACCTAGAGAAAAATCCCATTGACCCTTAAAAGACATCGGGGTCTTTTTGACATAATATTTTATTATGGAAAAGCTTAAAACCAAAAACTTTGGGAAAGCCAGCATATCTCTTCCCTTACCTTTTTTATTAACCTTACAAAAAGAAAGCTGGGAACAGTTTTGGCAAAGAGATTTAAAAGAACTTTTTGAAGAAATTTCTCCCATTCAAGATTATACTGAAGAAAAATTAGAACTCTGGTTTTTAGATTATAAATTGGGCGAAGCTAATTATAAATCAGATTTGGAGGCTAAAAAGAACAATGATTCTTTTGAAGCTTCTCTAAGGGTCAGAACAAAACTGGTTAATCTCAAAACAAAAGAAATAAAAGAGCAGGAAATTTTTTTGTGTGATTTTCCCCTTATGACAGAGAGGGGAACTTTTATTGTTAATGGCGTTGAGAGGGTAATTATATCTCAGATAATTCGTTCTCCCGGCGCCTTTTTTGTTGCTGAAACCAGCCGAGGAAAAAAGTATTTTGGGGCTAAAATTGTTCCCAATAGAGGCGCCTGGTTAGAGTTTCAAACTGATACTTCGGGCGCTATTGGAGTAAAGGTAAACCGAAGAAGAAAAGTGGCGGCAACTACTCTTTTGCGAGCCCTGGGTTATAGCACCGATAAAGAAATAAAAGAATTATTTAAGGACGTAGATGTGGGAGAAATAAAACATATTGAAGAAAGTTTAAAACGAGACCCGGCTAAAACCCAGGCAGAGGCTTTCATTGAAATTTATGGTCGATTGCGACCGGGAGACAGGGCCACTCCAGACACTGCCCGTGAACTTTTTGAAAATACTTTTTTGAACTTTAAAAGATATGATTTATCAAAAGTAGGAAGATGGAGGATGGAACAACGGCTGCCAGCATTAAAGTCCAAAAGCAAAGAGATAACCATGCAAGATAGGGTTTTGAAGCCAGAGGACGTGGTAGCTGTGATAAAAGAAATTATTAGTTTGAACAATAACCCCCAGGCTTTACCTGACCAAATTGACCATTTGGGAAATAGAAGATTAAGAACGCTTTCTGAGCTTTTGAAAAATAAATTAAGAATAGGGTTAATGAGAATGGAAAGAATAACTAAAGACAGAATGTCTACTTTAGACATTCAGACAATGACTCCCTTACAGGTGATTAATCCCAGGCCCCTAATGGCCATAGTTCAACAATTCTTCAGTTCTTTTCAGTTATCTCAATTTATGGACAATGAAAATCCTTTGGCTGAGTTAGAGCACAAAAGAAGAGTCTCGGCTACAGGCCCTGGTGGTTTAACCAGAGAAAGGGCAGGCTTTGAGGTAAGAGACGTTCAACCATCTCATTATGGGAGAATCTGTCCCATTCAGACTCCAGAAGGTCCCAATATTGGATTAGTTGGGCACCTATCGGGATACGCTAAACTTAATCCTTATGGATTTTTAGAAACCCCTTATTTTAAAGTAGAAAAAGGTAGAGTATTTTCTGAAATTCAATACCTTAATGCGTACGAAGAAGAAAAATATAATATTGCTTCTGGTTCTACTCCTAGAGATGCCAAAGGAAGAATTTTATCTTCAAGAGTTCAAGGAAGAATAAGGGGGAAGCCAGCCATGATAGATAAAAATAAAGTTGATTTTATTGATGTTTCTCCAGAGCAACCAATTTCAATTGCTACTTCTTTAATTCCTTTTTTACAAAATGACGATGCCAACCGTGCCTTAATGGGTTCCAATATGCAAAGGCAAGCAGTTCCTTTAGTTAATCCTGAAGCGCCCTTAGTCATGACCGGATTAGAAGAGAGGGTAGCTAAGGATTCAGGACAGGTGGTAATAGCTCGAGAGCCAGGCAAGGTGAAAGAAGTGGATGCTGAACACATTAGGGTTGGAAGCCAAGATTATAATCTTAAAACCTTTATTAAAACTAATCAGTACACTTGTTTTCATCAAAGACCTGTAGTTAAAAAAGGAGATAAAGTTGAAAAAGGAGACGTTTTGGCTGATGGCGGAGCTATTGATAGGGGACACCTGGCTTTGGGCAGAAACATCCTGGTTGCTTTTATGCCCTGGCGGGGAGCTAATTTTGAAGATGCAATTATTCTTTCAGAAAAATTAGTTAAAGAAGATGCCTATACTTCAATTTATATTGAAAGCTTTGCCTGCGATGTTAGAGAAACAAAACTGGGGCCGGAAGTAACCACGGCTGATATTCCCAATGTTTCTGAAGAAAAACTAAAGAATTTAGACGAAGAGGGAATTGTGCGCATAGGGGCTGAAATAGGCCCAAATGATATTTTAGTAGGAAAAATCTCTCCCAAAGGCAAAGAAGATTTAACGGCAGAAGAAAGATTACTTCAGGCAATTTTTGGAGAAAAAGCAAAAGACGTTAAAGACACCTCTCTTTTAATGGAACATGGAAAGCGAGGGAGAGTGATTGGGGTGAAGGTTTTTTCTCGGGAATTAGGTCATAAGTTAGAGCCAGGGGTTTTGCGAAGAATTGAAGTTGAGATAGCTGAACTCAGGAAGATTCAAGCCGGAGATAAATTATCCGGACGTCATGGAAACAAAGGCGTGATTTCGGTAATTTTACCTGAAGAAGAAATGCCATTTGTGGAAGATGGCACGCCCATTGATATAATTTTAAACCCAATTAGCGTTGCCTCCAGAATGAATATCGGGCAGATTTTAGAAACTCATCTTGGTTGGGCGGCTAAAAAATTGGGATATCATGCTCAAAGTCCAGCTCTTTCAGGGGCGACAGAACAAGACATAAAAGAAGAATTGAAAAAAGCCGGTCTTGCAGAAAATGGCAAAATTACCCTGTATGATGGTAGAACCGGCTTGCCTTTTTCTGAAAAAATTACCATTGGTTTCATTTACATGATGAAACTCATTCATATGGTGGAAGACAAAATTCATATGCGCTCAATTGGACCTTATTCTTTAATAACTCAACAACCATTGGGGGGAAAAGCTCAATTTGGAGGACAAAGATTTGGAGAAATGGAAGTTTGGGCGCTAGAGGGTTATGGAGCAGCTCACTCTTTACAAGAAATGTTAACCATTAAATCTGACGATGTGCCCGGCAGAGCGGCTACCTATGAGTCAATTTTAAAAGGAGAGGCAATACGACCCCCTAATCTACCCGCCTCCTTTAATTTGTTGGTTAACGAATTGAAAGCATTGGGAATAAACGTTGAATTAAAAGAAAAACCGCGTGAAAAAAAGAGTTATGAATCATGAATCATCAATCATGAATTATGAATAATGAATTATGAATTATGAATAATTTATTTTTATGAGGGTAGAAGATTTAAAATCAATAAAAATTTCTTTAGCCTCCCCTGAGGACATCTTGAGCTGGTCGCATGGGGAAGTAACTAAACCAGAAACAATAAATTATAGAACCCATCGAGCAGAAAAAGATGGACTTTTTTGCCAGAAGATTTTTGGGCCAGAGAGAGACTATCAATGTTATTGTTCCAAATATAAAGGTATTCGTTACAAGGGCATAGTTTGCGATAGGTGTGGAGTGGAGGTAACAAAAGCTAGTGTTCGTCGAGAAAGAACGGGACACATTACCCTAGCCAGCCCTGTTTCTCATATTTGGTTTCTAAGAGGCGTTCCCTCGAGGATGGGAATGATTTTAGATGCACCCGGCTCTCAATTAGAAAGAGTGGTTTATTTTGTTTCTTACATTATTACTAAGGTTGACGAAGCCGCGAAAAAGAAAACCTTAGAGGAAATTGACAGAGAATATAAACAAAAACACAAAACCGAAAGCGTCAAGTTGAAAACAAAAAAAAGAGAATTAAAAATCGCCCTAGAAGGATTAAAAGAGGCGAGAGATAGAGCCAGGGCAGAGGTTTTAGCATTGGAGCCCTTGAAAATACTTTCTGAAATTGAATATCAAGAACTTTCATTAAAATATGGAGAGGTTTTTGAGGCCGGGACAGGAGCTGAAACCCTGAGAAAAATTTTTGCCAGCATCGATATAAAAAAAGAGATTTCTAAACTTGAAAAACAATTAGAAAAAAGTCTTGGTTCTTCTCGTAGAAGAATTTTAAGAAGATTAAAACTTTTTCAAAGCTTAGAAAAATCAGGGATTCGACCGGAATGGATGTTTTTTACGGTTATCCCTGTTTTGCCACCCGACCTAAGGCCAATAGTTAGATTAGACGGAGGTCGTTATGCGGCTTCTGACCTAAATGACCTTTACAGAAGAGTTATTAATCGAAATAATCGCTTAAAATACTTATTAGAAATTTCAGCGCCGGACATAATTGTTAGAAACGAAAAGAGAATGCTACAAGAAGCAGTAGATGCCTTAATTGATAATCAAATGAGAACCGGTACGACCACCCAAGCCACGACAGGAGGCAGAAGATTGTTAAGATCTTTAGCCGATATGCTCAAAGGAAAGAAGGGTAGGTTTCGTCAAAATCTTTTAGGTAAAAGAGTAGATTATTCTGGCAGGTCGGTCATTGTTGTTGGGCCTAAATTAAAATTAGACCAGGTAGGCCTGCCAAAGAAAATGGCCTTAGAGCTTTTTAAACCCTTTGTTATCAAGAAACTTTTAGATAAAGAATTAGCTTACAACGTAAGGGGCACTACCAGATTGATTGAATTAGAGGGTGATGAGGTTTGGGAAAGCTTGGAAGAAGTGGTCAAAGAAAAATTAGTATTATTAAACCGAGCGCCAACGCTTCATAGGTTGGGAATTCAAGCTTTCCGGCCAACCCTAATTGAAGGAGAAGCTATTGAAATTCACCCATTGGTCTGTAAAGCCTTTAATGCTGATTTCGATGGTGACCAAATGGCAGTTTATTTACCATTATCAGAAAAGGGTCAAAAGGAGGCCAGGGAAATTATGTTGTCTTCTCTTAATCTCTTAAAGCCAGCCACCGGCCTTGCCATAACAATACCCAGTCAAGATATTGTCTTGGGTTGTTATTGGTTAACCAAAATAGTTGAGGGAGCTAAGGGCGAGGGTAAAATATTTAGTGGAACAGAAGAAGCTCTTTTAGCCCACAATGCTGGCATTATTGATTTAAGAGCTAAAATCAAAGTCCATATCGAGAAAATAGAGGGTCTTATAGAAACTTCATTGGGAAGAATTTTGTTGAATGAAGCCCTACCAAAAGATTTTGCCTTCCAGAATGAACATTTTAATTCCAAATCCCTCCAAAAATTAACAGGAGATATTATTTTGAAATATAAAAGAGAAGAAGCAGTTGATGCTTTAGATAAAATAAAAAATTTAGGGTTTGAGTATTCTACTATTTCGGGCATTTCTTGGGGAATGAACGATTTAAGGGTTCCAGAAGAAAAACCTCAAATTATTAAAAAAGCCGAAAAAGAAGTAGAGGTGGTTGAAGACCATTACAAAAAGGGTTTGCTTTCTGACCTGGAGAAACGAAATAAAATAATTGAGATTTGGCAAAGAGCAAAAACAGAGATTGAAAGGTTGGTTCCCCAAACTCTCTCAGAGCAAAATCCAGTTTTTCAAATTATTGATTCTGGCTCCAAGGGCTCGTGGAGCCAGCCCGTACAAATGTCGGGTATGAAGGGTTTGGTAATAAATCCGGCAGGTCAAATTATTGAATTGCCAGTAAAAAGTTGTTATAAAGAGGGCTTTGATGTTTTGGAATACTTTATTTCTACCCACGGAGCCAGAAAGGGAACAGCCGATACCGCTCTACGTACTTCTACCGCAGGTTATTTAACCCGAAGATTGATTGATGTCGCCCACGAAGCAATAGTCACAGAAGAAGATTGTAAGGATAAAGAGGGAATTACCATAAAAAGAGAAGAAGCAGACAATATCTCTCAAGATTTCCTCTTTAAAGTTGTTGGAAGATATGCTCTGGAAAAAATTAAACCCCAAAAAGGTAAAACAATCGTTAAGGCAGGAGAAATTATTGATATTGAAAAGGCGCAAGCTATTATAAAGGCTGGCATTAAAGAAGTAAAAGTTCGCTCTCCCATAAGTTGCAAATCAGTCAGGGGGCTTTGCCAGAAATGTTACGGTTGGGATTTGGGAAATAACCAAATAATAAAATTGGGAGAGGCGGTGGGAATTGTGGCCGCTCAGGCAATTGGAGAGCCGGGCACTCAATTAACATTAAGAACTTTTCATACAGGTGGAGTAGCTGGAGGGGGCGATATTACCATGGGTTTACCCAGGGTCCAAGAAATTTTTGAGAGAAGGGTGCCAAAGGGAAGAGCAGCCATATCTCATGTTGACGGAAAGGTGATGGAGATTACATCAGAAAGAAAAATAAAAATAAAACCCAATCGTCCCATCAAGAGACCTAAATCCAAAAAACCAGAACTGAGAGAAGTGCTCGAATATAAGGCTCCGGCTAACGTGGCAATTTGGGTAAAAGAAGGACAAGAGGTCAAAAGCGGGCAGCAGCTTTTTGAAGGAAGCCTGGATTTAAGAGAATTATTCAAAGTATCTGGAGAAGAAGAGACCTGGCGTTACATTGTCAAAGAAATTCAAAGAATTTATGTTTCTCAAGGAGCAGTTATTCATGATAAACATATTGAAGTCATTATCCGTCAAATGTTATCCCGCCTGAGGATAAAAGATCCGGGAGATTCGGAATTTAGTTCAGGTCAAATTATAGAAAAAGCTGTTTTGGCAGAAGAAAACGAAGGTCTTAAAAAAGAAAAGAAAAAACCGGCCAAGGGGCAGCAACTCTTACTTGGTATTTCTCAAATTGCTCTTACTACTGACTCTTTCTTATCAGCCGCTTCTTTTCAAGAGACATCACGGGTTTTAATTAGAGCTTCTCTTGAAGGAAAAGAAGATAAATTACGAGGATTAAAAGAAAATGTTATCATCGGAAAATTGATTCCAGCCGGTACAGGTTTTAGAAAAGATTAGAGTGTGGTAAAATTAAGTTATGGCTAGGAAGAAAAAGAAAAAGAGCAGACCTAAGAAAGCTAAAAAAACATTGCGAGCTGTTGTTTTACCTAGAGAAACAAAGAAAACCATAGGCGCAGTAATAATGTTTGCCTTAGCTTTTATTGTTTTGCTTTCTTTCTGGCATAAATCAGGCCTATTCGGAGAAAAGTTTATAAGCTTTTTTAGTTTCTTAATTGGTAATACAATTTATACTCTTCCTTTATTTTTGTTATTAACCGGGGGAGTATTTTTGAATACAGAATATAGGAAATTTTTGGCTCCCGTAATTTTAGCTATTTCAATTACTGTTTTGGGAATCTCGGGCATTTTGGCTTCTCTGGAACCCGACTTAAGAGAAGGAGGAGCTTTAGGTTATATTTTTTCTCAACCCCTTTTGAGTGTGTTTGGATTTTTAGCAACTCAAATTATATTTTGCACTTTAATTTTTATTGGAATTATAATCTTTTGGCAACTAATAAAACCTCAACTGGCCAAAACGACGACGACAACGACAGAACAAAGAGAGGTTGGGGAGACCAAAAAAGAAGGAGTTTTGACTCGAGTATTAGGGAAAGCCAAAGAAGCTCCTAAGTTCAAAATTACAGAAGTTACTTCTTTGCCTCCAGAAAAAACCTCTAAACCAGAAAAAGCTTCTCCGCCTTTAGAATTAGAGGTTGAAAAAATTCTCCAAAAGCCCGAAAGTTCAAAATATCAAATTCCACCCCTTGATTTATTAGAACAAGATCAAGAAAGGCCAACGGCTGGAGATACCAGAGCCATGGCAATGATTATTAAAAAAACTCTGGATAATTTTGACATTCCGGTTGAAATGGCAGAAATAAATATCGGGCCCACCGTGACCCAATATACTTTGAAACCTGCCGAAGGCATAAAATTATCAAAAATTACCACTCTTTCTAACAACTTAGCTTTAGTTTTGGCTTCTCATCCAATTAGAATTGAGGCTCCAATTCCCGGTCGCTCTTTGGTCGGAATTGAAGTTCCCAATACAGCCAGGGCCAAGATTAGATTAAGGAATTTACTCTCTGACCCTCTTTTTCAGGGCTCTTCTTATCAATTACCATTTGCTTTGGGGAAAGACGTATCAGGAACTCCAGCTTTTGCTGACTTAGCTAAAATGCCCCACCTTTTAGTGGCTGGAGCCACCGGCACTGGTAAAACCATTTTTTTGAATAGTTTAATACTTTCTCTTTTGTATCAAAAGGGACCGGAAATGTTGAGATTGGTTTTGGTTGACCCCAAAAGAGTTGAGTTTACAGGTTATAATAATATCCCTCATCTTTTGGGACCGGTAATTCACGATGCCCAAACAACCGTCAAGTCTCTAAATTGGTTAATCTCTGAAATGAGCAGGCGTTTTGAGATTTTGGCAGAACAAAAGGTTAGAGACATAGCCTCTTACAATGAAAAAGTTTTCAAAGAAGGAGACGGTTTAATGCCCTATATTGTTTTTATTGTTGATGAGTTGGCTGATTTAATAATGGCCAAGGGAAAAGAAGTAGAAGCAGGAATTGTCAGATTGGCTCAGTTGGCCAGGGCAGTAGGAATTCATTTGGTTTTAGCCACCCAAAGGCCCTCGGTTGAAGTTATAACCGGCTTGATTAAAGCTAACATCACTTCACGAGTTAGTTTTCAGGTTGCCTCCCACATTGATTCCAGAACGGTCTTGGACATGGCAGGAGCAGAACGACTTTTAGGATTAGGAGATCTTCTTTTCCTTTCTGCTACCACGGTAAAGCCCAAAAGAATTCAGGGGCCTTATGTTGCAGAAAAAGAAATCAAAAAAGTGGTAAAATGGATAGAAGAGAAAAATGTTGGAATTTTAGATGAGAATGGGCTTGGTCAAGAACTTAAAGATTATTTAGAAAAGGGGGGAGAGGAAAGAGCGGGCGGAGTTGGCAGCTATGAGGGAGAAGGACTGGAAGATTCTCTCTATCCTGAAGCGAAAAGATTGGTTGTTGAGAGGGGCCGCGCTTCTGCTTCTTTTTTGCAAAGAAAATTAAGCATTGGTTATGCCAGAGCAGCCAGGTTGCTGGACATACTTGAAGAAAGAGGGGTGGTTGGCCCAGCCAATGGAGCCAAACCAAGAAAAATATTCCTTGAGGAAGAAGATTTCGGCCAAGATTATGATGAAGACATAGTTTAACTTTTAACTATAAACCTTAAACAATAAACATTATGGCTAAGAAAAAAGGGGAAAAACCACAAAAGGAAGATTTAGAAGAAGCGATAGAGGAAATTAAGCAACGTTTTGGCGAGGGCGCTATTATGAAGCTAAAAGAGGTGAGGGCGGTTGATGTTGACGTTATTCCAACCGGTTCTCTGGCGCTGGACATGGTTCTGGGAGTGGGAGGAATGCCTCGGGGTAGAGTAATTGAGATTTACGGACCCGAAGCTAGTGGTAAAAGTACAGTGGCGCTTCACGTTTGTGCTCAAGCTCAAAAAAGAGGCGGAGTAGCCGCCTTTGTTGATGCTGAGCATGCCTTAGACCCTGACTACGCCAAAAGAATTGGAGTTAATATTGAAGATTTATTAATTTCTCAACCCGATTCTGGAGAACAGGCCCTTCAAATCGTGGAAACTTTAGTCAGTTCAGGGGAAGTAGACGTGATTGTAATTGATTCGGTGGCAGCTTTGGTTCCCAAGGCTGAAATTGACGGAGAAATGGGAGAGTTTCAGATAGGGCTTCAAGCTCGTTTAATGAGCCAGGCGCTTAGAAAGCTTTCTGCCATTATATCCAAGACAAAAACAGTAGTTATTTTTTTGAATCAAACCAGAATGAAAATAGGCCAGCGCTTTGGTAATCCAGAAACTACTCCGGGTGGTTTAGCTCTGAAATTTTATGCTTCCCTTAGAATTGATTTAAGAAGAATTGCTCAAATAAAAAAAGGAGATGAAATTGTTGGTGGCAGACACAAAGCTAAAATTGTCAAAAATAAAGTGGCAGCTCCCTTTAAAGTTGCCGAGTTTGACATTTATTATAACGAGGGAATTTCAAAATGGATTGATATTTTAAATACCGGAATAAAAACAGGAGCGGTTAAAAGAAGTGGCTCCTGGTTTCAATACGAGAATACAAAATTGGGTCAGGGAATGGAAGCAAGTAAGAATTTCTTAAAAGAAAATCCAGAGATAGCAAATAAAATAGTCAAAGATATTATTTCGAAGTAGGCGATAACAATGCTAATTGCCTAGCTCTTTTTATTGCCCTGCTTAATTGCCTCTGATGTTTTGCACAGAGGCCTGTTATTTTTCTGCCCCTGATTTTTCCTAAACCAGTAATAAATCTTCGGAGAGTTTCGGTCTCTTTGTAATCTACTTCTTTAATATTTTTTATACAAAAATAACAAGCCATAATCAGAACGGGATATCTTTTACATCTATTTCATCGTCTTCCTCAATAATTGGAATTTCTTCCTGGGGGGATTTTTCTTCTGAGGGAGCGGTTGGAACTGCTAATTTTTTCGGTCCCATTTGCAGTCTTTCTGTGATAATTTCAGTTCTAAAGCGCTTATTTCCACCCGAATCTTCCCAGGTCCTTGTTCTTAATCTTCCTTCAATTAAGGCCAGGGACCCTTTTTTTAAATATTGTTGAATAATTTCAGCTGTTCTTCCAAAAGCAGCAACGTTGTGAAACTCTACTTTTTCTTGTTTTTGGCCCTGCTTGTCATAAAAAACCATATTGGTGGCCATTCGAAAATTAGCCACTGCTCTGCCCGAGGGCAATGTTCTCACGTCAGGGTCAGCAGTTAGGTTGCCCAAAATAAAAACTTTATTTAAAAACATTTTATTCTCGGAGGATTTCTTCTAATTTCTTTTCAATTTCTTTTAATTCGACCTTTTCTTTTGTTTTTTTCTTTTCCGGCTTAAGGACGACGCTTTTTTTGATAGCTTTGGGGGTGGGTTTAGTTGCCAAAAGAAAACGTAAAATTTTTTTATTTCCTTTTAAAAATTTTGCCAAAGAGCTCAATTTTTCTTGGCTTAAATAAAAATTGAGAATTTTTAAAAAGGCAGAACCCTCTTTTTTAATTGGATAAGCCAACCTTTTTCTAATTATTTTTGAGCTTTTATCTAAAATGCCTCCTTGTTCTTGAATGAAGGAATTTAAATCTTCTGAAAAAGTGTTGAGCTCTTCCTCTAATAAATCTGGTGAGATTAAATATGTTAATTCGTAATACCTCATATGCGAACTTGTGAGCGCCCCGCCCTCTATGCATAGGTAATAATTAGTTCAGCTTAGAGGCCGGGGTTTTCGCTTCGCTCAAATTTTAATTTCTATTATATCACCGTCTTGAACTAGGTAATCTTTTCCAACCAATTGAAGCCATCCTCGTTCTCGTGCTCCTGACCAGGAACCGGCCTCAATCAGTTTTTGCCAGGGAACTACCTCTGCTTTAATAAACCTTTCTTCAAAATCTGAATGAACTTTTCCTGCTGCTGTTTTAGCATTTAATCCTCGTTTTAATGTCCAGGCTCTGGTTTCCTTGCCCCCCTTGATGGTAAAGAAGGTAATTAAGTCCAAAACAATGTAACACGCTTTAATTATATCGTCAAGCTTAGCTGACAGGCCTAATTCTTTTTTGTCTTTCTCTGGTAATTCTGAAATCTCTTCTTCGTCTTTTAAGTTTATTGCCAGATGTTGAACGTTAAGTTTTGAACTCGGAAAGGTTTTATTGTTGATGTTTAATAAATAAATAACAGGCTTTTCAGTCAAAAACTGATAATCTTTAATTGCCAGTTTTTCTTCACTGGTTAAATCAATTTCCGAAATTAATTTTCCTCGAGAAACCAATTCTTTAATTTTTTCTAAAAGCTCTATTTTCTTTTGCGTTTTTTTTCCGTCGGTTGAGGGAACTTTTTTTTGTGTTTTTTCAGTAAGGTTCTCTAAAGTTTCCAGGTCTTTCATTAAAAGTTCCAATTTGACAATTTCAATTTCTTTTTCTGGATTAATTTCACCCAGGACGTTTTCTACTTCCGGACTGTCAAAGGTTCTGACTATCTCTAAAATAGCATCGCAGTTTCTAATGTGAGACAGGAATTGATTACCCAGACCCTCGCCCTTGTGGGCGTCCTTAATGAGGCCGGCAATATCTACAAACTCAATAGTGGTGGGAGTAACCCTTTCTGGTTTTATAACTTGAGAAACTTTTAATAATCTTTCATCGGGCACAGAGACCAATCCAATATTGGGATGAATGGTGGTAAATGGCCTGGGAGAAATGGCAACCTTCTGTTTGGTTAGGGCTTTAAAAAGAGTAGATTTACCAACGTTGGGCAAACCGACAATTCCCACTGAAAAACTCATATGTTTCCTAATTTTTAATTATCAATTTTAAACTAGGCCCATATTTTTTCTCACTTCTTCCATAGTCGAAGAAGCTGTGACTCTGGCTTTTTGGGCTCCCTTTTTCAAAATTTCTTCAATATAAACTTCTCTCTTTAAAAGTTCTTTTCTTTTACGCCTGATTGGCTCTAAAAAGGTTATCAAAACCTTGACCAAAGATTTTTTTAAGCTCTCGTATCCTTTTTCCCTAAACTTCCCCTCTAATTTTTTAACATTCTGGTCAGAACATAAAGAATAAATAGTTAAAAGATTGGAAACGCCCGGCTTTCTTTTTGGATCATAAATAATTTTTTTACCGGTATCAGTGGTAGCGGTCATTATTTTTTTTCGAATTTCTTCTGGTTTATCGGTTAAGAACAAACAAGAAGAGGGAATAGATTTTGACATTTTTTCTTTGGGATTTTGAAGAGACATTATTTTTTGACCCAATCCGGGTAAAAGAAGCCTGGGAACCTTGAAGGTTTCACCAAATTGTTTATTAAACTTTCTGGCTAAAAATCTGGTTAATTCAACGTGTTGTTGCTGGTCTTGGCCAACGGGAACCAAATCGGTTTGGTAAAGTAAAATGTCGGCTGCCATTAAAACTGGATAGTTAAATAAGCCAGCATTAACGCTTTTTTTGAATCTTTTTGATTTTTCTTTGTATTGGGTCATTCGACTCAGTTCTCCCATAGGGCAAATGGTATTGAGCAGCCAGGCCAATTCTGCATGTTCTTTAACTTGAGATTGGATAAAAATAATGGATTTTGCGGGATCAATCCCACAAGATAAATATTCAACAGCTTTATTTAAAATGGTTTTTGGAAAGTTTTCATTTTCATAAGGAATAGTAATGCCATGCCAATCGACAATACAAAAAATACAATCTTCTTTCTCCTGAAGCTCTAACCACTGCCGAATTGCTCCTAAATAATTTCCTATATGCAATTGACCGGTGGGCTGTATCCCACTAAATACGCGCATTTTAAACTTCTATTAAAACGGGTAAAATTATTGGTCTTCTCTGGGTTTTTCGATAGAGAAATTCACCAATTTGGTTTCTAATTTCATCTTTAACGTAGCTCCAGTTTACTGCTTTACCAGAACCTGTAGCCTGATTGACAATTCCAACGACTTTTCTTCTGGTTTCTTTTAACAAGTCTTTTGATTCTCTTAAATAAACAAATCCTCTTGATATTATATCAGGAGAACCCTTGACCTGACCAGTCTGCCCATCGACTACAGCTACAATGACAAACATTCCGTCTTGAGACAGCTGCTTTCTGTCTCTTAGAACTATTTCTCCAACATCGCCAACTCCCAGGCCATCAACCATAACATAGTTTGATGGAACAGGTTTTTTTTCAATGGAAATTCTTTCCTGGCTTAAATTAATCACCTGGCCATTTTCAGCAACAACAATGTTTTTTTCTGGAACACCCATTTCTTTTGCCAGGTTTCCATGGGCTGCCAGCATTGAATATTGACCGTGAATTGGCAAAAAGAATTTTGGCTTCATAATTTCTATCATTTCCTTTAATTCTTCTTTTTGAGCATGACCTCCGGCGTGAATATCCATCATTTTATAATGAAAAACCCTTACGCCCTGCCTTAAAATGTTATCTTTTAAAAATTGTACCGTTCTTTCATTTCCCGGAATAACCGAAGAAGAAAGAATAACCGAATCACCTTTTTTAAGACGCAAAGTTTTATGTTCTTTAGTGGCAATTTTCATTAAAGCCGCCTCTGCTTCTCCCTGGGCTCCGGTACAAATAACGGTAATTTTGGAATCTAGAAGATTTTTCATTTTTTTGTAGTCAATAAGGGTTCCCTTTTTAACTTTGAGGTATTTTAAATTTCTAGCAATTTCAGCATTGATTTTCATAGACCTTCCCTCAATAAGAACCCTTCTGTCATATTTTTCTGATAAACTAACCATTTGCTGAATTCTGTTGATTAAAGAAGCAAAGGTAGCGGCAATTATTCTACCGGTGGATTGTTTAAAAATTTCCTCTAAGTTTTTATAAATTTCTTTTTCGGAAAAAGAATGTCCCTCTTCTTCGGCTCCGGTAGAATCAGACATTAAGAGTAAAATTTTTCTCTTAGCTATTTTTTTCAACTTTTCAAAATCGGTCGGTAGATCGTTAACTGGATTTTGGTCAAATTTAAAATCAGAAGTATGAAGAACGTTTCCCAGGGGCGTTTTGATAAATAAACCCAGGTTATCTGGAATATTGTGATTTTGTCTCAAAAATTCAATGGTAAAGGGGTTCAATTTAACAATTGTTCCATCTTTGACTTTTTCGATGTTTAGTCTAGGCAAATTAGGAAAATCCCCTTGTCTTTTTAAAATAATTCCACGAGTTAGAGGAGAAGCAAAGATGGGAAGGTAGGGTTTCCAAAATTTATCAATTAAATAGGGAACAGCTCCAATATGGTCATAATGACCATGAGTAAAAACTATTCCCAGGATATTTTTTTTCTTGTTCTTAAGATAGGAAATATTAGGAATAATACAATCGATCCCGGGCATACTTTCTTCTGGCAATCTAAAGCCCATATCGCAAATTAAAATCTTTTCTTGATATTCAAAAAGAGTCATATTTCGACCGACCTCTCCCAGCCCACCGAGCGGAATAATTTTGAGATTATTTTGTTTTTTCATAGTGCCGAGGGTGGGAGTTGAACCCACAAGCCTATAAAGGCACGCAGTTCTGAACCGCGTATGTTTTCCAGTTTCATCACCCCGGCTTTATTTTAAGAATCCCTTAAGTTCTTTTTTGAGTTTGGGCCCCAACTGAGGATGTTTTAATGTTAAATAAAAATTAGATTTCAACCAATTTTCTTTATTTCCACACTCTAACCATTTTCCTTCAAACTCATAACCTAGAACTTCTTTTCCCTCGGCTATCATTTTTTCTAAACTTTCAGCCAAAATTATTTCACCCCTTTGAGTTGGTTTGGCTTGGAGTAAATATTCAAAAACCTCAGGGGTTAATATATATTTTCCAACAATTGCCAGATTAGAGGGAGCTTTTTCAATTGAAGGTTTTTCTACAATTTCTTTAATGCGATAAATTCTATTTTTAATTTTTTTCACTCCGACAACTCCGTAAGAAGATAATCTTTCTTTGGGAATTTTGCAAAGAGCCACAACCGGCTTTTGATATTTTTGATAAACTTTTATTAATTGTAAAAGACAGGGGATTTTAGAATCTACTACGTCGTCTCCAAATAAAATAGCTACGGGCTCGTCTTTGATTTCTTCTTTGGCTTGTAAAATAGCATGACCGTCTCCCAGGGGTTCTTTTTGAAAAACCTGAGAAACCGCATATTGAGAAAGAGAAATGTTTTCTGTTGTTTTTTCCAAATCTTTAATCTCTCGCAAAATTTCTTCTTTTTTTCTTTCTTTTAAAATTTTTTTAATAGAACCATTATCTCCAGTAAAGTAATCTAAAATCACCTCTTTGCCCTTTCGGCTGACAAAAATTATTTCTTCAATGCCCGAAGCTGCCGCTTCCTCAACAATATATTGCAAAACAGGTTTATCAACCAAAGGAAAAAGTTCTTTTGGTAAAACCTTGCTTAAAGGCAAAAATCTGGTTCCGAGACCTGCTACTGGTATTATTGCTTTTTTGACCCTACTTTCTTTCATTAGAATAGATAGAGGACGGGCCTCTATCAGGTTTATTTCAAAAAGTTTAAATCACAGCCCTTAATTTAAAGGCTGGACCCCGCCCTTTCTAAAAAAGAGCGGAGGTCTCGAGGTATCGACTTTAAGGGCTTGTCAAAACGAAGCTTGGGAATTTTTTTATAATTTTTATTTTTAATCCAGCCAAGTTTCGTATAATAATAGCAAGCTCCTGACATTTTTTCAAATAGTGAATAGTCACTTTTCATTTTTTTACTAACCCAATTAGCCATTTTTAATTCAACCCGTGCAGGATTAATTGTAATGTGTCCATAGCCAGATGGCATAATGGCTACGTCTCCCTTTTTGGCGATTATGGCCAAAACATCTTCTACAACCTTACCTTGACATTTTTGCATTAGATAAATTGCTCTTCCTTCCAAAACTATATAAATTTCTTGATGGGGGCCTCTATGCTCGTGCCCCTTGGTTTTTACAAATTCTTGACCCAACATTTTTGGAGGTATGACTGTTATGTCATATCGTAGGTTATTTTTCTCCCTAACTCCTCTATACATATAATAAAGAGGAGCATTTTTGGCTCTTTCTGCCCACTTTTTATCATGCAAAACTACCCTCATATCATCTAAATATCTTATCTCCGGTTTTGAATTTTGGATTTTGGTCATTGGGATTTGTTTAGAATTTAGGATTTAGAAATTAAGATTTTTATTTTAGCCCTCTTCTCGTCTTAATATACCAATTTGTAATATCAGAAAAGCGTTTTGAAGGATCAACAATTATGCCTTCTTTTACGCCTCTTATTTCAGGCGGAAGCAAATAAATAAAATCCGGGCTATATAAAAAGACGCAAGGGGCATCTCCAATTAATATTTCTTGAAATTCTTCTAGCTTCTCTTTTCTCGTAGTTATATCCAAAGTCTGACGAGCTTCTTCTAAGAGTTTATCGGCTTTGGTGCTGGCGTAAAGAGAGAAATTAAATCCGGGGTCTTTTTTTTGCGAAGAATGCCAGAAAGGAAAAGGGTCGGGAAAGGAACCCAAAAGTTCACCAACCAAAAGCGCTTCGTAATTTCTTTTTTTAATTATTTCTGTTTGTA
>Ga0172362_10002142_pt1 | contig 17145 bp, 31 predicted proteins | sample LakKivs1_kivu2a2_FD_114534 | JGI IMG/M metagenome (GOLD analysis project Ga0172362, IMG submission 114534) | Sediment microbial communities from Lake Kivu, Rwanda - Sediment s1_kivu2a2 | ecosystem: Environmental > Aquatic > Freshwater > Lake > Sediment | place: Rwanda: Western Province, Lake...
GACTGAAACTCAATATCAATCTTGCAGCCTCCCGATTTCCATCTTTCATATCGCTCGGGGCTATAATGGCAAGGTTTTTCTTTATTCGATTATAGAAGTTCATCATCTCTTCATAATCACCTTGATATTCAACAGCGAATTCTTGAAGTTTAGTTAGCTCCATCTCATAATCGTTATTCTCCATTTTTCTCTCCGTTTTTCTCTCCGTTTCCATTTTGTTTAGTCAAAGATTTTTTTTGAGAAATGATAAGCACATTGAGTATCATCCCATTCTGAATCCTTTTGAAATTTTATAAAGTCATTAGGAGTATCAGAAATATTATCAATATCCCAAAAAGAGTATATTTCTTTCTCTTTTTCTTTTGGGCGAAAAAACATAACTTTCTTGAATTTTGAATCGAATTGAGTTGCCGTTACGTCAAGAATATATTTTCCTATTAGGACAAAAGCGTGATAGTTATTACAACCAATTTTAGCGAAAATATTTTCCCTTTGTAGTTCATAGCAAAGTTTAGTTGAGACAATTCCACACATTCCACCTAAATCTTCATAGAAATATGCTTTATCTTTTTGGTCTTCATCATAGAGTTCTTCTGCCCAAAATCTTACTCTTCTAGCAATATCCATAATCTTTTTTCTTTTAGATCGGTTCATAGGGCTTTAGTCCTTTGAAATTTCCTAAAGTAGTATGAAAGGTTTTGATAAAACCACTAGGTGGTTGAATATAAAGACTTTCATTCTTGAGGCCCAACTCTGCGCGAAGATTCTCAAGAGTCACAGAATAAATATTTAGCCAAATATAAACTTGTCCCCAATAAATGGTGTTAGAATAATAAAACTCTACCTCTTTTCCCTCATATTTATTCCAGTGTTTAGAATAAAGATTTTGTTCTGGCATTTCCTTTCTTACCACAGAAATATGCGGAGCATATCTCAAAGATTGATGAGAAATATATTTGGGTATAAGCGACCTATAGTATTCGCTTATATCCCTTTCTATTGAGACTATTAGTTTGTCCTTTCCATAGTGAATAGTTCCTATTGAGGAAAACAGAGTCCCATTTTCTTTAGGAAGAGTCATAGTTTTTCTTATAAAATAAAGAAGTATACAACATCATAAATCTTTTGATACAATGATCCATTTGCTTTCAGTTTCTTTGCAACTGCTTCATAATCATAATGGTACGAGCCATCTCATCCACATTATCCTGACATTCCTTAAGAATTTTGTTGGCATTTTTGCGGATGTCGGTGACAGAAGAAGTTTCTTGTAGTTTTTTCTCAAGAGCCTCAACTCTCTTTTCGAGATTTTGTTGAGACTTTTGAATCTCTGTAATTTTCTCCAAAATTGGAACGGTCATTAGTTGTTTAGTAGAGCTTGTATTAAGTTCAATAATAGTTCCACATATTAGTGCCAATACTATAAGGAAAATAAATGAGGCTATTAGCCCGATATCGAGATCATCATCATCATCATCATTAGACATTTTGTTCTCCTTTCGAGAATATATTGTTTTCTTCTGCTTTTTGAGACTTTTTCTTTAGCATTATTAGAAATAATTCCATATTCAATCAGAGATTTACTAGTTCCAGTAGGAAGAACGATAAATCCCTTATTTTCTTTATTTGTTTCTTGAATTGCCTCTGTTTGGTGAAGTCTAAAAGATTTCATTTCCGCTGTTTCCTTACAAGAATATATAGTTTTATTTTTCCACAAAGAAATCTCTTTAGCTTTTATTTCAATTCTTTTTATTTTATAAAAAGAATAAATGCGCCGTGAAAGAATCGAACTTTCCAGTATTCCATTATAAGCGGAACTGAACCTCCAGGTTCAAACAGCGCAATTTGCTGTAAATTTTATTTGTCCTTATGTTTTATTACTCTATAATCACAATGGACCCTGTAGGATTTGAACCTACGACCAAGAAATTATGAGTTTCCTGCTCTAACCGGGCTGAGCTAAGGGTCCAAACTTCTAGTTCTATTTTGCTTCTTCCATAACTAGGCCGTGTAGGGATCGAACCTGACCAATACCGAATTATAAGCTCGGCCGAAACACCAGTTTCAAACGGCCCATATTTTCAAAGATTTACTACTATTTTCAAAGATTTACTACCGTCTTTTTATGCCCAACGTGTCCATTTTCATTGACAACGAGATAGTTCTTTACACTTCTATCATCATCATATTGCAGTCTATATTGAACAGTTTTTACTTGAGTGTTCTTTACTACCTCAACTACCTTCTCAGCAATCTCTTTTGCTTGCGCGACTGCCTCTTCTTGGTTTTCGCCCATCGGAAAATCAATTACAAGTCGATACATTTATTCTTCCTTTCATTATTCCAAAGAATCATTTAGTCAAGTAGGAATATCTTTTTTGTTTTCTATTTTTTTATCAAAGACTTTTATTTTTTCGATAAACTTTTTTCATACCCCCTACCCTTTTTTTGTTGTCACTTGCGCGACTCAAATCATTGATTATTTTTTTTCGATTATGCCTTTTCACTTTTTACGCTTCATATCCAAAAATATATTCTTTGTATGTATTACTCCCTCGATTAATAATCTCTTTTGAAGCATTAGAAATAAGATTATTTATTTCTTTATTAGTACCATAGAAATCTCCATTTTCTCCAATAAGCAATAATAATGTTGCCGTTGGAGTAAACGTAAGATGCATTTTCATTATGTCATTAGGAATATTCATGAAAGACCATAAATAAATATAGCTGTTGATATAGCAAGGACACAGCTAAACAAAGACAAATGGCTATTATTAAAAATATAAAAAATACCATTTGTGATAGCAATAAAAATATTCATTCCAATCAAAAAAGAAGGACGATTGTACCATTTATAGCTATATTTCATATTATTTTTACTTCACTTTCTTGAACATTCTGCTATTAGCAGACTTGGTTTTATTACTAAACTCTTCAATTTTCCCATTTTCATCAGAATAATAAACCCGTATTCCTGCTTCTTTTATAAGAAAAGAACATTTCTCGCAAGGCTTTGCCATAGCAAGTTTGTCTATGGAAATCTTATATCTAACAACAAGCATATTGAGATTTCCGAATCTCTCTCTTGCCTTGATTTTATGAGCCTTGGCAAGACACCATTCCTCTGCGTGAATGGTCCAAATACCTTCATAACCGTAAACAGTGGTATTAAAAGAAGAACAGATTATATGTCCTGAATCAGAAAATATAACCGCTCCAACTTTTCCACGGCAAACAGTGGAAACCTTTGCCTCTTTGATAGCCCTTACGATAACATTTCTCTTTATGTTCATACCACTGTCTGTACAAAGTTTATGCGCGAGCGACAGACTCCACATAAATAAGTCTTGTGAATATGTTTGCTAGAACGATATCTATGATATTCGGCTCCACAGGTAGAACATTTTGCTATAAACTTCCCCTGTGGATTTTCTACCTGAGTAGCTCTACTACAACTAGGATTCTTTCCACCAATAGAAACAAATTTCAGCTGCCAAAGCCTATCGTGCCCATGCCCTCTTCCAACTAAAACGTGAGCGATTTCATGCAAAAGAGTTTGTTCGCTCACAGAAATATCTTCTCTCAAAGCAAAGTACCTTGAGAGATAAATGGTTTTCTTTCCATAATGGCATAGACCAAAGCCCTTCTTTCTGTTATTAAACGAAAAAGTCCATCCTAAAGAGATTAGTCCGTGCTTCTGCATGAGATTATATGCCAAGTTAGTAATATCGGATGGAGCATGTACGATAGTCAAATCAGTCATTTTTTTCTCCTATTGGTCTATATTCTACGTTCTTGCGTTGAGACTTTTGCGCGAAAAATACCAAGGATGATTTACTAAAAAAATAAGGTCTAATTCCTCTCTAGGAGTAAGATTTTGAGCAATCAATAGTATTTTTATACTACTTTTTTTCGCAGCGAAAAAATATCCAACACAAACAAATATCCGAATAGCCAAAGAAAAGCCAATATGACATATTCTACATTCATCACACTTTGTCTATCTTTTGAATAAAAATGAACAAAATAATACGAAAATAATCCTATAAGAACAGGAAAAAGAATATAAAAAATAAAAATCAAAAAATATTTTGACATTTTTTGCTCCTAAAAAGCTATTATGGGTCTACGCTTGATAAGATCCAGGATTCTTCTTTCCTTTTTTCTATAAGTTTAGAATATTCTCGCTTACAATCCTTGCAATAAATAATAAATAATTTGCCTATTTTCTCTATTGTATGAGTGTTAGTCGAATCACAAAATATACAAATAAAGTTTTTCATATCTATAAATATTTTGACGATCTACAAAGACATTTTTCCCACGAAAAAGTAAATATGTATAATATTGTAGGAGTATCTACTGCACTATAAGCCCAAAAAAGATCATTATAAGACCTTTGTAGTCTTTTTTTTCCAGAAATAGAAGAAGAAGTTGAATATATTCTATGTATTATTTTCATATTGAAGTAGCTGTTCCAAATCTAAATAGTGTTGCTGTTTTATTAGTTTTAGATTTGTATCTTTTAGCCCGCCGTTCTTTCTCTTGAATATATTTCCTTTTCTCACTATTTTTCATTTTCTATTTATGATAATCTCTATATCTATTTCTTCTACTAGCTCAAAAATAACATCCAAAATAACTTTTCCATCATAAACCCAAAAATCTCCCGAAGATAAACATACTATTCCTCCCTTGTGTCTACAGAATAGAAGTGGAGGATTTTCTCTATTTGCTACAGGAGAATGTCCAAGAAAAAAGGTTCCAACTGGAATCTTTGATATATTATAGTTTCCAGGCTGTAAGCCATTTACAGGTACTTGCCGATTATCTGTTATATGAAATGCCATATTATTTTCCTTTCATCTGCAATGACTCCACATCATTGATTTTGCCAAGCCTACGGCTTATTTTACGACCAACATTTATTCATTTCCCGTCCAATAGATCCAAGCCAAAACTGTTGTTCGGTTCCAATACTATCTTTTACGAGCCCAAATAATCTTCTTTTTTTGTATAATCAATAGTGCATGTCTATTGTTTCTTCGGATTACAGTCTAGTCTTGTCAAATGGCTAAATGGGAAATTCTTTACTCTTGAATAACCATACATAAAATCATCTTCCATCCAAACATTAGCTGTTTGTGTTTCCTTATTTGTATCCACAACAATAGCTAAGATACTTCCACCAATGCTATCCAAGACAATATCAAGAGGACTTGTTGGCTTTACTTTTACCAAATTTCCGGTAGTTAGCTCAATATTTTCCACAATAATCTCCTATTATTTAGATTTATATCTATGTCTAATCCAACTAGAGCATTTCCCAAAGTTATAAGAGGCGCCTCAGCCCCATCATGATTCATAATCATGCTATATCATGCTATGTCTTTTATTACGATATCCAGAAACGCTATTCCAACGTATATTTGTCCTTGCAATCATTTTCATAGTTTTCTTATAGTTACTTCTACTTTTTGTCCGTTTAGAAAATTATTTCTTTGTTCCGGCTTGATATATAAAGACAGAGGCCATGAAATAGAAGGTAAATCTGTTGGGCTACTGCTCATTCCTTGCAGTTCTACATAAATAATCATATCACAATCAGAAGTGTGAGTCACAATAGCCTCTTGTTTGATTTCAGTCATTTATATTTCCTTCCTTATCTACAACAATTATTTTTTATCTCAAAATAGGACAGTTTATTTTTATTATCATTTTTATGATTCTTTTCTTAAAACCGAAGAAAAAATGATAATACATGAAATAAGTAAAAACAATACTATAATAGCTGTCGGGTTATCGTATCCAAAAAGATAATGAAAGAAATCTCCCATAAAAGCTATTGTAAAAAACAATAAAGTAAAAAATCCAAGTATGGTAAATATTTTCATTATCATTATTCCTGAATATCCGAAACGCAGTTATTCTCTGTATTTTCTTCTTTTATCACAGGCTCAAGTTTTTCAAGTTCCTCTGAATATGAAGAAGGCAAAAGAGTATTCTTTTCTCCACAATGAGGGCAGTCTGTTTCTCCGATATTTACAGGCCCAACCCACATACAAAACTCGCAAATCATTTCTACCATTTTGTTCTCCTATATTATAGGTAAAATCTCATAGGGATTTGATATAGCGGATCGAATGAAGTCCGAATGCGCGAAGCCCTATTGTCCTATTTACCATTTTCATATAACATTTCCTGTTGGGCGAAAAATTTCAAAGACGCTTATTCTTACTCTCGAAGGTTTATAAACCTCATTCAGAAAATCATTATTTCTGCATGAAAATATAAAAGACTTATATTTTATATTTGACAAACCAAGATCCTTGGCAGTCATATCTTTAGTTTGCTCATACAAATATTTTATTTCAGAAATAACTGCTTCCAATTTATCCTCAAAAATCTTCTTGAGATTTCTATAAACATCAAAGAATTCATCTGGCAAATTCTTTATTGACTCTTCAATGGAAATACAATCTCTCAAAGACTCCCAAACAGATAAAGGAGAAAGAGTAGATTTCAACTTATGAACCTTCATATACTCATTCGATTTTATCTTTACTCGAAATCCATTGGAAAATCTTACAACAAAGCCCTCTTCATTATAAGAAAGCGTCTTACAAATATTGACAATATCATCAATAGATGAAAAAGATTGTTCACCTAGATATCTCAACCCATTTATTTGAGGAATAGACTTATATTCTTGCTCTATTCCATTTTTATAAGCGGTCAATAAAACTAGGCCCTCCCAGTCATATTCTACAACAATACGATTAGCCTTATAAATGGCCTCACAAATATAGTTAGTATTTTTATCTAGTTTATTTACGTCTACCTTATCATAAAGATATTTATTTGCCCAAATAGCCTGATCTGAAGAAAACGATCCTCTCGTAGAACAGTTCCATTTATTATCATAGTAATAAATCATTATACAGGAGCCATCCACCTTTTGCTTGGTAGAAAAAGAAAGATTTGGGAGATCATATTCAAGTTCGCTCGCATTGAAAAATTTTGGCATACAAAAGCAAACCACTCTTTTCTCTTTAGGAGAAAGAATAAGACCGCGAGACATAAGAGTATAAATATTCCAGTTATTCTCAAAAGAACATTGAATAGTATAATCAAATCCTTCTAAATCGCCCTGAGAATAAAGGCGAATGTTCCCTTTATTTACTTCTTGTAAAAGGTTAGAATATAGTTCATCAAAAGACGTATATGCAGGATGAATATAGGAAAAACTATTCCAGAGTTTTAGAATATTTTTTGAATTTTCTGACATTATATATTCCTAAAATAGCGTAGAATACGAACAAATATGGTTCAATTTATTGTTAGACCAAGACCTATTTTTGGTTTATGTGATATTCCATATTAGGCTCGTATTTATCTATGGATAATGCGCGACTCCTATTAATGTCGTTTGTCCTCAAAATAGTTTTCACGTTATTTCTATTCACCATCCACAAGGAAAGTCCTCACTACACTCGCCTTGTACTACGAATTGGGGTTTCTTTCCGAAATCATATAGCATTTACTATTCTAATCATTTTCATATTTCAAATTGACCATATTTTTTTGTTTTGCCATGTTTTTGATCACGCTTCATTACACAAAATAGATCTTGTTATTTCAGATCCATTCTTATAGTAATAAAACTTGGGAATGCTCTCTCTCCAAGAAAAACTATTCCAGCATTCTTCATTTCCCGAACAAGACATTTCTAGAGTATTTGTTCTATGAATAAATCTCATGTTTATTTTATTATAACGATAAAAGAAATAAAAACGTCCTAAAACTTTGACATTTAGTGCTAAAACTATCATTTCTAATTTTGCTACTATGATAAATATAATCAAAAGAACTTGTTTTTTTGGAATATAGTCATATTATTTTCATTCTTCTATTCTCTTTACAGAAATATATAATGCTGCAATCTTATTATTATTTATACTCATAGTGGCATAGTTTCTATTAGCAGAAGATAAATATGATCTGCTACCCGAATGGCATAATCCACAAAAAGAAAATGTTGATCCTTGTCTTGTCCTATAATAGCTAGATTCTGACATTCCAGTAGACTCAAACTTATATGTTCTAAATATTGATTTCATTGTCGTATATGAAAAAAATAATAATTATCATGACCACTTCGAAACAAAGAATAGCAATAGTATTCTCCTATTTTTGATCTCAATATCATTTTCATATTATATAAACCTATATTTATAGGACGATGATTTCCTAGTCTTACTAAATGACATTTTTTCATTTCTATTTATAGAATATTATTTTCATATAAAATTTCCATATAGAGAAGAAGTTATTTGGCCTCTCCAGGCATTGCAAAAGGCTTCACGCATATATCTTCCATAAAAGTACACTCCTTCGTCTCCACTAGGTTCATCATATATATATTTTTTTTTGCAAAAAGAACTTATAGGGTTCACTCTCTTTCTACTGAAATAATATCCTCTTGTATTCATGGCAGAAAGAGACTTAGCATATTTTGAAAAACTTGTGCTAAATATTATTTTCATTGAGTGCAATAGTCTCCATAGAAAGAGATAGATTCTAGATAATACTTTACACTTGTTCTTTGTATTATTTTCATTATCTTATTTTTGATGATAGGCAAGACCTATTTCCTAAAGAACAAGAATATCTCGTAAATGATATCGAATAATAATCGTATTTTCTTCTTCCGGAAGAATATCTACAAAAAGCTCCATTATATGAATGATGTATTATAGGAAGATATTTTCCTATTTGTATCGACAGTGAACTTTGAAGTCGAAATGGGTCACATAATATTTTTTTTCATATAAGTTTTCCCCATTGTTCTGCCATTGCTTTAGCAATACCAGGAAAAGTTTTACTTCTTACTTTTGCTCTTTCCTTCGGAGAAAGTTTATATGCATCGTCAAACCAGGCAGGAAGCGATTTTCCGCTTTTATATGTATTCCTCTTACCCTTATCTACCATTTTTGTAGAAACAAGATTAGGCAATCCTTTTAGCCAAAGACAAGTTGTCTTTGTAAAACTATCTCCAAACATATATGGCTGAATAATCTGATCCGGCTTTCTCCAAAGAGAAGACATAATACCAACTGGATTTTCTATTGCTATTTTATCGCAATCTGTATTAGCAAACTGCATGAAAAAATCAATGCCCTGCTGTTGCCTTCCATCTTTTCTTTTCTGCTCAAACCACTGTGCTCCACTTACTGCCAAATGAGTACATGGAGGAAAAGCAATAATGAGACTCCATTTTTCTTTTAGTAGAGGAATAACATCTTGCTGTAGGTGCCATTCGGGATGATTTCCTGAACATGGTTCTAAATCGCAAGAATAAGCCTCTATTCCTATATTTCTCATCTCAATAGTAACAGTTTGAGATTCCTCACACGCAACCAAAACTTTTTTCATTTTCTATTCCTTTTCTATATAGAGTACAAAAATCTTTGATTGCGCGACCAAGAGAAAGAACGATTCTTACTAATCCGTTTTTGTACACAGAAATTTTTTCCTTCTCTCGAAAGAAAAATCATTGAAATGAATATTTTTTAGTATTATTTTTATTCCTCTTTATTATAAATGATATTTCTGTTCCAAGATATGCTCCAGTATAAATATGAATATTTTTTACACCAACGCTGGGATAAAAGCCATGATGTTGAGGAACAAGAATATTTAGTAATCATACTTCTGTTGAACGTATTTATTCTAACTATTGTTTTCATATTATTTTCATTTCGTAAAAGATGTCCATTCTCCATGAAATACAGTGATGAACAATCATATTATATCCATAAGTTTCAAGATTCTTTTCTGAAAAAAGCATTATATTTTTCCAAGAAAAAGACCTATTGTTTCTAGAACTTCTGCTCATCTTCTTTGTAATATTTATTTTTTGAAATATAAGCATATAGATCCTACAGGAAATAGAGTCCAAGATTTATTATATTTATACTCCGAATATACATATGCTTTTATTGAGCCAATATTTGATTTTCCCATAATATTCATATAGATATCATCATTCTTTGGAAAATGTTTATGTAGTTTGTCAGAGACATTTGAATAGACATATTCCAAGAAAATGACAAAGGCCAGGAGGCATAATAGCATGTCTTATTATATTTCCAAGATTGAGACCTATTCATTTCTTTTGTTCCGCTTTCAGAGAAACAGTTGCCTTTAGCAAAAGAAATAGTCTTCATAAAATTTGTTCTGAATAATAGAGTCATTCTTTTTTATTTTCGGACATTCCGTCTCTTTTCTTTGAAAAGATAAGATAATCGATAGCATCAGCGGCATAAGAGCCAAAGTAAACTATGGTAAATAGAAAGCCGAATATCGCAAATAAAAGAATCATTACTACCGTCGTATAAATAAAAAAGAAAACATCCACAAAATATTCAAGAATCTTTTTCATATTATCTCCTTATCTGGAGAAAGAGAAGCAACAGATCTAGAAAAATAATAAACTATTCTTATTTTGGTAGAAGAACTATCCCTATTTATTGCTTGTATTATTTCCATATTTATTCTAACCGTCCTGCTTATAAATCCGACTCATTATTTTTCGTTGTAAAATTAGGTCTTATTTCATTCCACGATAAAGATTATAATATCCTAATCGTAATCCATCTGAACGCAAAGACCTAGTAGAATAAGAAAATAGAAATATGTAGCTTTCAGGTTTTATACATGCAATATATATTATTTTTATAATATATTCCTTGTTATAGAAAAAGATCGATAGCTAACAGAGGACAAAGACCAAATATAGTTTCTGTTATAACTTCTAGAAGCCCAGTATCTATTACTGATGCAAGAAAAATATTCTGTATGTGTAACAGGTTCTGGTTTCGTTCTACATCTTTTCGATATAATATTATTAGTAGATTCAGCAGAATATAAAAATATCATTTTCATGATTTATAATTCCATATATATTTTGGTTCTACAATACAGAATAATACATTTGAAGTGTCTGTTCTCTAAGATTGGATACTCAAAATTCCACTACTACATGAGCCTTTAGACTATTATATTCTACATTTTCAGCTTTCCATACTTCTTTATTAGTTAGTTCGGAATATTTTCTATTTCTTTTCAGAAGAATATATCTATGGCAGTTGTACTTCAAAGAAAAAGAATCAGCATAACTTGCCTTTACCATCATTCCTTTTACGGGCTTCATATTTTCTGTCAAAGGAAATACTCTGCATAGAATATAGATTCCATTAGAAACTAATCGCCAATCTTTTTCTTTCGGAAGAAAACTACCATTTTCTATCTTTATTTTATTTATTCCTATTTCTGTGAACGAATTTATAATGCCAATAGCAGAAGAAGCTCCACTTTCTGCGTTGTCTGTTTCGCTCATTATGACTAGAATAGAGTTTGTCTTTTTGTTGTAATAAGTTTGTCCATAAGATCCATTGTGGCAAATGGAATTTGCCACTCTTTTGATTTTACTATATTTACTCATTCTTGTTTTACTTTAGCATGATAGTGTTTTCCACAACACTTATAGATAAAGAAATCCCTTTCAATATTTTGACCTAGAATAGGATATTTCCCAGTGGCATCTGTCAACACGTTAGCAATCTCTCGACAAAAGCATTGACCGCCTTCTTGCCAATGACACGCAACACACGCTTGAGGTAAAACAAAATCTTTTTCCTTCATTCTATACTCCTAGTTTATTACAAATATCCTTGATTTCTTCCAACGCCTTTCGTTCAGCGTTTGGAATGACTATCTCTGCTCTTGAAAGGCTTCCATAATGAATTTCTAGACATTGAAGCAATAACTTCTTAATTTTTTCTTCATTAGGACCATAAGGTAATGCGGATTTAGAATAAAGTTCTTCTAAAGACTTGTCTTTTTTTTCAAACCAGGTCTTTACGCTTTCTTCTGTCCATTCTCCACGCCGAATAGACTTTAGAACTTCATTGCCCTTTTGAAGATCCAAATCTCCTGTTTCTAACAGTTGTTCACATTCCAATAGAAGTCTTACTACATGGGTTGCGAATTTTAGGTCATATCCATACTGGTCTCTTATTTCTTTTCTTTTTCCAATTGGGTCTTTTGTTTTCATCTTATGGATCTGGCTCAGGGAATATCCTCGGAACTTATGAAATAATCCTTTATGAATAAAGGACTTACGATTATCTCTAACAAGATTTCCTATTTGTGTAGAATGAATAACACAATTGATAGGCGTAAAAATACTATCAATTATGTTAGGATTATTTTCCATCAGCAAATGAAAATATCTTATAATAGAATATATTTGGAAATCATATTCTTTCTCGCTATCAGTGTCCTTTATATGATGCTCCTGCCAGCAAGAAAATCTTTGTTTTTGTGTCCCGAAATCCAAAATCTCTCCACGCAAATGAGGAAAAACATCTTCTTTCTTTGGAATACAAAATCCATAAATATCAGTATCAGAAGACTCCTTTGCTACTCCATAAGCCTGCGAACCCATAATGGTAAGATAAGCGGTATTAGTAAGCAGAAACTCCGGAGGATGAATAAGTTTTTTATTTTGTAATTTTTGTAAAATCACTTTTGTTTATCTTTCCTAAAACTATATTTGTCAAATCCATGAGATTCAGCATTAAGATCATCAGAGACGATAGGCATTTCCTTTTGTGGAATGGCCACATTAGCTAGGTACATTTGTATTTCCTGAAAAGCGGCATAAGAATCCATGACTCTAAAAAATTCAATATCTTTCAGACACGGATTATGAGCTATTCCAATGAGATTCATATATTTATTGGAAAAAAGAAAAATAGGGCAAGAGGTTATTCCTCCCTTTTCAACGTAATCATAATACGATTTGTTTTTCTTTTCGACTTCAAAAAAAGAACTCAAAGTATTATGAGAAAATCTAGACTTAGACTTTTTATCAAAATATCCATCTCTAATCTTTGATGAGGCATGTTTTTCAGCAACTCTATCAATATCTTCGATCTTATATGCAACTATATTGATTGAATTCTGTTTTTCAGGTAGATTATGAATGTAGGCTTTTACTTTTATTAGAGGATATGGCTTTCCACAAAAAAGAATAACTTCATAATAAAGATAAATATTGTCTATTGATCTAAAATCATAGCAACTATAATCACAAAGACGAGAATCGAAACCGAGTTTTCTATTGTATCTTACTTCTTCTTCACTAAAGTCTCTTATATAGAGAATATCATCATCGTAAGATATTGCCATTCCTCTGTCATAATAATCATGAAAATTAGATTTGATTCTCATACTATTGTTTTCTTTTATACTAATTCGTGATTTCTACTCTTTGCTCTTTTTGTATTTAGAAAATCTGCTCTCTCGCTATTGAGAGTTTTGACAAGAATATCGGAATCTTTTCTTCCACGGAAATATTCAATAACTATGGTAAGCCAGTCAATCTGTTCGTTTATTTCTTCTTCGCTCCATTTATTAGACTTTGTTTTTGCTCCGACGATATACGCTTTGTTATTATTGATTTCCATTTTAGTATCCTATTCCATCGTTTCCTCCCCCCCATCCTGTATTCCAAAACTAGTATAAACTTGATATCTTTTGTTTTTTCAACATCTTCACTTTACCTCATTTTAAAGAAGCATGAAAGTGGATCGCTTTTTATTCTTGAGTAATATTTTGGAGATTTACCCATTTTTGACATATACCATAGCTTTCCTTGACATTCTGAGTCGTTAATAGTCCATGAACGACTTTTTCCGGTTCTCCAAAAAACTAACTGTCTTTGGGCAAAGTTCATAGACACCTACTTTTGGCGTCTATTTATAGCATCTAGAGTAACGATAACGTCTCGCTGAAATGACATTGGAAGCTCCGAAAATGTACGATTGTCAATTCGATTTACTCTCTGATTCAATCCTACAGATTGAAGAATATCCCAACGCTGACACCAATTTGAAGTGTTCCAGGCCCGTTCAATGTTCCCAACTGTTAGTCTCATTTCTTCTTCTCCTAAAAAATATTATATAATACTTTTCATAGGCAGTATTATTTGGCCTTACAATTCTATTTATATCCTTTGCTTGCGCGAAAAAAGGGCAGCAGAAAACTTTATGCTGCTCTTTTTTGCTATTTGCTATTACTTTTCTTGAGTTAGTTTGAGATATACTCCATTTGTCCAAGGATCTCTTACAACATCGCATTGAATATTCTTGTCGAATGATAGTCCAGCCATTTTGGCAAATGTCTTTCCTATACGGAGATTAGAATAACTATCTATCTGGTAATCATTATCAATAGATCCCTCTACAAGATCATCGCTATAATAGGCTGAATCAGGATCTCCATTTACATCAATTCTATCGAATATATAAATAGATCCATCTTTATTAGTATGGCAACGAAAAACAGTTCTATTAGTATTAGAAAATTTACTCATAATTTTCACAGGAAGATTTATTCTATCTAAAGCAGGAGAAATGACGCATGAAAAGATAGTATCTATATATTCTCCTTCGTTAGTATTCGTATTACCTATTTCTGTTTCATCTTCTGTTTCATCTTCTGTTTCATTATTCGTATCATTCTGAACGGACTTATTCAATGCCGAAGTATATCCTATATACTTATTAGGAAAAACACCTTCGTCGTAGTCATCAACGCAAAGATCATACATATAAACTGTAGCATATTCACCATTTGACATCATAGATCTACTAGCAAAATATAGTCTTGCAACATCTTCAAAGTCCTTAGGCATATTATCGTTATACATCAAGTCTTCATAAATGTCTCTTACAGCTTTTCTTACATTGCTATGATGAACTGTATACCCCATCTTGCGTAGAATTTTTGTAATATCAAAAGCGGTAAAAGAATCATTATGACTCATAATATTCTTTACAATCTCTTCACACTTTGATCTCAACTCGCTATCATTCAATACGTATTCTTCATTTGATGCGGGAACCTTTGGCTTATCGTCAAACAGAGACTTGATTGTATTTAGCATAGTCTTTACTGACTCGTCATTTGCTAAATCATATTTGACAGCATTTTCTATATCTTTAATTAGGCCCTCTGTTTCGGAGTCAAAACCAAAAATGCTTTTCTTTAGCTCTGCTTTTAGCACTTCAATAAAAGAAGTATAATTCTTGCTGACTACTTCATTTACTGCATTTACAAGCTCATCGTAGCTTGAAATACTTATAATATTATTTCCATCTTTTTCTACTGTAATCTTTAGACTCATTTGTTTTTCCTTTTATTTTAGTTTTTGTGAGCGAGTGACTTCGGCCTCTCTTACGACTACATTGTACTTATAGTAATGTTTTGGAATATCTTCTAGTTTTACATTATTCTTTAGATTTTGAAAATTTACATTAATATAAAATTTAGCCGCACCTACGCTATTCACTTTGCCATATCTAGAATAAAAATCTTCTATCTCGTCAGTATTATTTTTTACAAAATCCTTGTAAGAAAACTTACCGGCCATATTTATTCTCCTGCCTTATTTTGAAAATTCTACTAAATATTTTAGGTTGCATTGATTCGTTTTATATACAATAAATTCGTCATTCAAAACTCCTGAAATATTTGCTTTAGCCCATGTAGAATCAAATCTAGGCTTAGGAAGATTTTCATAGGTATTTCTTGGAGTATATGATTTTCCTAAAGCTACCTCTGCTATAAACACAAAACAGTTTTCGTCTCTTCCGCTTCTATCCCAATATCCATAGCTGTAGTTGAGGCTCTTTGAAGAACTAGAGGCAAAATACAAACCATTCCCAAATAAACGCCCTGTAACAAATGAACTATTGCACGGAGGAATAACTAGACCTTGACGTAATATGGACAAAAGATTATATGATCTTGATCCATGATATAGATCTTTTATATTTCCCAAAGATTTTACCTCTTCAAACGCCCTTTTCATACTTGGGATACTAACTTCATATAGTTTCTTTGGTCTCAAATAGCTGCAAGAGTGATTTCCTTTTATGGAATGAATAATATTATCAAATATTAATTTGACGATATTACTATCTTCTATCAGAGATAATGACACATCAAAAATCTTTGGAGAGTCATTCTTCTTAGAATCGTCTTTGTCGCTCTTGGCCGTCGTAACGGAGACATACGACGCTTCTAGAGCATCCAAAATAGAGTTTTGTTTTTGGATACTATTACTATCCGGCAAAATATTCTTTGGAATATATTTATTTCCAATATTTTGAGGAACAAGAGTCAAATATTCTTCAAGATTGGAAATAAATGATCTGTTTGAATAATCCTGTCTTTCTACAAATGGAGCTATTTGGCCCAAAATATCTCTTGCTCTTGTTATATCAGCGGGATGTAATATTCCTAATGGAGTTGTAAATAATCCACTATTTTTATTCCAGGTAATATTCCCGCCACTTGCCGTATGGATATCATGCTGATTTTTTTCTACAAGATAATCAATAAGCTTTGCTACTATTGGTGAAGAGTGCTGTATTTGATGAATAGCAATGTTCTTTAGTTCATTATTATTTGATACCTTGGAAGACCCTATTATTCCATCGCTATCAATAATATTTACCTCTTTATATCCCTTACCTAATTTCTCCGCTATTTTTGTTTCGGTAAATCTTTTTCCTGCATTAGAAAAAGTTTTTTGTTGTAAGTTTGCTCCTACTCTACCCCATTCGGCCCTTACATCTCCGTTATCATATAATGATATAATGTAGAGTTTATTATGATTATCTTCTACTGTAGAAAAAACAAACTTTCTTTTTTCTATAACACTTGCCATAACCTATTTCCTTACTATATTGTAGTAAGAAATTCCGAATATTTTGACTAAATATTAGGAACAAGATGAGTAAACTTCTTCTTGCTCTTTCTTAGCTTCATAATCTTTTCTAGACGCAAAGCCTTGTTAAAAGACCCATGAGCCTTGATAATAATATTTTTCGTTCTTTTAGAAGAAAGACCGCCACAAGCCAAGCATCTATTGCATTTTACGTCTTTATTCACGCTTGCGGGGCACACGACCTCAGATTTTTCTTTCTTCTCCCAAGGCTGCACGATACGAAAAGTTCTCCATCCTTTTTCCTGGGCTTTTATAGCCTCTTGTGGAGTATCCACAGA
>Ga0172362_10002143_pt1 | contig 17143 bp, 13 predicted proteins | sample LakKivs1_kivu2a2_FD_114534 | JGI IMG/M metagenome (GOLD analysis project Ga0172362, IMG submission 114534) | Sediment microbial communities from Lake Kivu, Rwanda - Sediment s1_kivu2a2 | ecosystem: Environmental > Aquatic > Freshwater > Lake > Sediment | place: Rwanda: Western Province, Lake...
AGGCAATTATTAATATGAACTTTCTGTTTCCATTCACCCCACAGCTGGGTGGCGGATTAAGGTAATTCTTATCATGAACCTTCTATCTTTTGGCGCCCTGCAACTGTGCGGTGGACACAGGCAATTATTAATATGAACTTTTTATTTCCATGCACCCCGCGACTGCGGGGTGCATGGAAATACATATTGATACCAGTATCTTTGACGCTACAGCAAAACAGAATAATGTATATTAATCTGTTTCCAATCCTAAAATTAGTACTTTATTGATTCATGTCAAATTGGCCAGGGTGCAAACACCATTGCCTCTATTTATCATTTTTTCCTAATTTTATCGTTTAAAAATATAATGGATTATCTTATTGGTGAACCATCATTTAATAATTAACCGTAAGAGAATCTGCCTCTAAAACTTATGATTCCGATATGAAACCGATAATAAATGCCGCTTTACTGTTTTTAATAACTCTTCCGGTTTTTGCCGAACCATACGCCTCCCCTAAAGAAAGCGGTGAAGGGTACCTTATTCAGTTCAGAATAAAAGCTTTTAAAAATGACACTGTCATTCTTGGTCAGAGGTTTAACCAGTCTTACATCCGTAAGGACACAGCTATTCTTGACGGATCCGGTAATGGGGTATTCAAGGGTAAGGAACCACTTCCGCAGGGCATGTATCTTGTTTACCTTCCTGATAACAAATTTTTCGATATAATCCTTGGAGAAGACCAGCATTTCAGTTTTGAAAATGATACCAGCAACCTGCTTGCGAATATGAAAGTAAGCGGTTCTGTCGAAAACGAAGTTTTTTATGAGTACCAGAATTACCTCAGTAACAAAAGGGAAGAAGCCCTCACATTGCATGAAAAACTGAAAAATGCTAAAAATCCCTCTGATTCAGTCAGTTACAAAAATCAGCTCAACACCCTGAACGACGAGGTACAAAAATATATAGATAAAACCATTGAAGATAACAAAGGTACTTTCCTCAGTGTCTTCCTCAGGGCTTTACAGGATGTGGAGGTACCTGAATCTCCGCGTGATGAAAACGGGAAAATAACTGATTCCATGTTCCAGTACCACTATTACAAGGCACACTACTTCGATAATTTTGATGTTTCTGATGTCCGCCTTCTCCGTACCCCCATTTACGAGAATAAAATCATGACCTATATAGACAAGGTTGTGATACAAATACCTGATTCACTGATAAAGGAAGCGGACTGGCTGATTGAAAAATCACGATCCGATCCACAGCTTTTCCGTTATATGCTGATCACCCTGTTCAATCATTTTGCCCAGAGCCAGATAATGGGAATGGATGCCCTGTATGTTCATATCGCTGAGAAGTATTATATCCCTGAAGCAACATGGAGTGACCAGGAGTTTATTACCAAGCTGAAAGATCGTGTGGCGAAGCTAAAACCAATCCTTTTAGGACAGGTCGCTCCTGATATCCAGCTCGTGCGTGTCTCTGATGACCATATGATCCAGACCATTGATAACGAGGAACTTAAGAAAAATCCTTATGTGGGTGAATTTTTCCAGTTGCATGATGTCAAGGCCCCCTACCTGATACTTTACTTCTGGGAATCAGATTGCGGTCACTGTAAAAAACAGACCCCTGAACTTTATGAGGTGTACAAAAGACTGAAGAACCGGGGCGTCGAGGTTGTGGCAGTTCATATACTGGGTGGTGAGGAAGGAAAAGTGAAATGGATTAATGCCGTCAATGAAAAAGGTTACTATGACTGGATCAATGCCTGGAATCCATATGATTTCTCTTACAAGACCATCTATGATGTATCCGCTACCCCAGCTCTGTTTGTACTGGATCAGAATAAAAAGATTGTAGCTAAGCATATTGCTCCGGAACAGGCCGAACAAATAATTAAATCATTACTTGATTCCGGCAAGTAAGAACAGGCAATGGTAAAACCAAATAACTGTACACTGTACCTTGAGGACGGGACAGAGTTTTCAGGTATCTCTTTCGGATATGACACGTCTGTTTCCGGTGAAGTGGTATTTAATACAGCGATGACCGGGTATCCTGAGAGTCTTACAGATCCATCCTACAAGGGACAGATACTTGTTCTGACCTATCCGCTGGTTGGTAACTACGGAGTTCCTGATGATATTACCGAAAGCAATTTGTTTTCATATTTTGAATCGGACCGTCTTCATATCTCAGGACTGGTAATCTCTGATTATTCTTATGAATACAGTCATTGGGCAGCCAGACGCAGTCTCTCTGACTGGTTAACAGAACATCAGATTCCCGGAATATATGGTGTCGATACAAGACACATTACAAAGATCCTGCGTGAAAAAGGTACCATGCTGGGAAAAATCATTTATGACGGCAATGATGTTGATCTGTATGATCCAAACAAGGAGAACCTGGTTGCTATGGTAAGTACCGGCACTAAAGAGATATATGGCAATGGCAAGTACAGGGTCCTTCTTGTTGATTGCGGCGTTAAGTACAACATAATACGTTCCTTGTTGCGGAGAGATACAACAGTTGTGCGGGTTCCATGGAATCATGATTTTTCTGGTGAGGAGCACGACGGCTTGTTTATCACCAACGGACCCGGTGATCCCAAGCAATGCCGTGAAACAATTACACACCTTTCAAAAGCATTTGAAGAAGATATACCGATAATGGGTATATGCCTTGGTAACCAGCTGATGGCATTGGCTTCAGGAGCAGACACCTATAAGCTCAAGTACGGGCATAGGAGCCATAATCAGCCTGTCATCCAGGTTGGAACAAAAAAAGCGTTCATAACCTCACAGAACCATGGTTATGCTATCGACAACAGTTCACTCCGGCAGGATTGGGAACCATATTTTATTAATCTTAACGATCAGACAAATGAGGGTATGAAACACAGGACAAAACCTTTCTTCTCGACCCAGTTTCATCCTGAGGCATCCGGCGGACCGACCGATACGGATTTTCTTTTTGACCAGTTTATTGAAGAAATAAAAAAAAGCCTGTCCTGAGCTGAACGTATATCAGATTCTTATCTGACCATTTCCGTATATAATATATTTGGTAGTCGTCAGTTCCTTAAGGCCCATAGGTCCTCGTGCATGTAATTTTTGCGTGCTGATGCCTATTTCGGCACCCAGGCCGAATTCATATCCATCTGTGAATCTTGTCGAAGCGTTGACATATACTGCAGCAGAATTGACCTGATCCAGGAAATTGGCTGCAACAGTACAATTTTCCGTCACGATGCATTCAGAATGTCCTGAACCATACTTACGGATATGTTCAATGGCTTCCCTGTCGGATCCCACGACCTTAACTGCCAGGATAAGATCAAGAAATTCTTTATACCAGTCTTCCTCGCTTGCCGCAACAGCATAAGGCAATAACTTCCTTACAAACAGATCTCCCCTTATCTCCACTTTTTTCAGACGCAACTGTTCGCCAACCAGTGGGATAAACTCATTGGCAATGGAAGCATGAACCAGCAATGTTTCTGCAGCATTGCAAACTCCCGGCCGTTGTGTTTTGGCATTAATGGTGATGGATAATGCCTTATCAGGATCCGCGTATTGATCTACATATATGTGACAGTTGCCAACGCCTGTCTCTATCACGGGTACTGTGCTGTTTTCAACGACCGAACGTATAAGTCCTGAGCCGCCCCTGGGAATTAAAACATCAAGATATGCATTCAGCTTCATCAACTCCAGTGCACATTCCCTTGACGTATCCTCAATAAGTTGGACAGCATCCTCCGGAAAGTCGTTTTCTTTTAACCCCATCCTGATAATGTTTACCAGGGCTGTATTGGAACGTATGGCTTCTTTGCCTCCCCTTAATATGACAGCGTTTCCGGATTTCAGGCATAATCCGGATACATCGACTGTTACATTCGGGCGTGATTCATAAATGATACCTATGACTCCAAGGGGAACTCTTTTTTTTCCTATCATGAGTCCATTTGGCCTCTTTTTCATTCCAAGCACTTCTCCTACAGGATCTTCAAGATTGCTGATTTCTTCCAGGCCCCTGGCCATTGATTCAATACGGTCGCTGTTCAACAGGAGGCGGTCGATCAGCGGACCGGAAAGTCCTTCCTGCCTTGCCTTTTCAAGATCAGCCTGATTATTGTCCAGGATGGTTTGAGAATGTTCCCTGAGGTTCCGTGCAACTGTTAACAACACTTTGTTTTTTTCCGGTGCAGAAACGCTGGCAAGGAAATAACTGGCAGATCTTGCCTGTTTACCCGTTTCAATCAGATGGCTCATGTTACACTAATATTTTGTGTTCCTGTTTTCGAATACCCGCATTTGTTACTGTTCAGTTGTTCGCTGTGAAATATGTCCCTGTCTCTTCTCCTGAAAAGACCGAGTGTATGGTTGCGGGATCTGATCCATTAATAATTACCATGTCAATATAATTAGACATACAGATCTTTGCAGCATTGATCTTAGTTTTCATGCCTCCTTTAGTAAAAGAAGAAGTTCCTCCTGCTGCATAATTTTCAATTTCAGGGGTTATGTCGGTGACAGTTCTTATGATTTCAGCACCGCTGCCATTCCTTGGATCATCAGTATATAGTCCGTCTATGTCTGACAGGATGATAAGAAGATCGGCGTCAATAAGTACAGCCACATTGGCCGAGAGGGTGTCATTATCACCAAATTGTATCTCTGCAGTGGATACTGTATCGTTCTCATTGATGACAGGAATGATCTTCATCCGTAGCAGTTCATTAAGCGTGTTCTTTGCGTTCAAAGCCCTCTCTTCATCATCCAGGCCATCCCTGGTAAGCAGAACCTGTGCAACCATCTGGTTATATTCATCAAAGAATTTCTGATATATCCTTATCAGCTCGGCCTGTCCTATTGCCGCCAGTGCCTGCCTTGCCACCAGTGCCACAGGTGGTTCTTCCATTTTTAAACGCCCTGCTCCCACACCTATGGCACCTGAGGAGACAAGTACCACCTCCCTGCCTGAGTTGATCACATCTGACAGGACCATTGTGAGTTTTTCAAGGCGGGTAAAGTTCAATTTACCATTTTCAAATGAAATGGTCGATGTACCCACCTTGATCACTATCCTGCGTGTATTTTTAAGATTCTCTCTCATCATTATATTCGTGAGTCGTGAATTGTGAATAGTGAGTAATGAGTAGTGAGTCGGAAGAAGAAAATGAGTAGTGAGCAAGAAGAATTGTTTTCGTGTTGCGTGTTATCGGGTTACGTGTTTTCAATATTTATTTTCCTTCTTAAACCCGCAAACTCGTTACAAGTCAACACGTAACAGTTTTTAACTTTGAACTTCTCATTTCCCGAGCAACTTTTTGAATGCTTTCTCCACTGCTTTATAATCTATACTTTCATATAATTTTTTCATCTTGTTGCTGATCTCCTTATTACACAGGTTTCCCATGCTTCCCTCATGGGTATGTTGAGACCTCTTACCGGCCCTGTATTCACCCTTAATTATACTCGCTGCTATGATCCGGTAAGCTTCCCTGAAAGGAATGCCATCCATAACCATCCTGTTGACCTGGTCAACACTTGTCGCATACCTGTAAAGATCGTTTTCGTCAATGTTTTTATTGATCTCCAGGGATCCTACTGTCATTTCCATCATATGAAGAAGCTCCTGAACATCCCTGAGAGCAGGAAATAACAGTTCCTTCAATACCTGAAAATCCCTGTGATACCCTGATGGCAGATTAATGGTCACCATACTAATATCATTTGGTAATGCCTGTATCCTGTTGCATTTAGCCCTTATTAGCTCAGGGACATCCGGATTTTTTTTATGTGGCATAATACTTGAGCCGGTAGTCATATCGTCAGGTAAGCTTATAAAACCAAAATTCTGACTGCTGAACAGGCATATATCTGTTGCCAGCCTTCCCAGGGTAGCGCACACAGAGGCAAGGGCATGGGCGGTGATCCTTTCTAACTTTCCTCTTGACAACTGGGCATTCAGAACATTATATCTGAGGTCGTCAAAAGCAAGTAACCTTGTGGTATACAGCCTGTTTATAGGCAATGAGGTACCATAGCCGGCGGCTGATCCCAGCGGATTCTGGTTAACAAACCTGTAAGCAGACTGAAGTATAATCATATCATCGGTGAGTGCTTCTGCATAAGCACCAAACCAAATCCCGAAGCTGCTGCTCATAGCTACCTGGAGGTGTGTATATCCCGGTAGAAAAAACTCTTTGTATTCCTCACTTAATTTGATAAGGAGATTAAACAGGTCCATCATACGATCGGCTATAATCTTTAACTCATGTCGTATAAATAACTGTATATCTGCCAGCACCTGGTCATTCCTCGATCTGCCTGTGTGAACCTTCCTGCCTGTTTCTCCCAATTTTTCAGTTAACATTTTCTCCAGTTGTGAATGAATATCCTCCACCCCTTCCTCGATCCGGAATGCCGGAGAAACTGGTCTCCCTTCTTCCGGCATACTCTTCTCTATTATCCTGTAAATCTCTTTCAGCTCTGATACCAGTCTGTCTGACTCATCCTTGCATAACAGGTGAACTGCTTCAAGCATTTTAACGTGGGCGATGGAACCTATAACATCCCAGGGTGCCAGAAGCATGTCCAGCTCCCGGTCTTTCCCCACGGTGAACCGTTCTGCTTCAGGATTAATGTTTGTGCCTTTATCCCAGGTTTTCATCTTCAAATTTTTTGTACTGAAGTGGTCAGTATGTTTAACAGGATAGTCTGACCATTTCATTTATTCTGATTGGTGTATGACCCATACTCTTCCCTCATAAAATGGCCTTCCCCCTTGATTGTCGGAAACATGCATATTAATTACTATAATACTTACTGTCCACATCATATTCATAAATGTGTTTTTCTCAGGACTGGTTATTACGACTTATCTTTAACCCTGTAAGCAGACGCACATATGTTTCAATACCACCTGCTATTTCTTCCACTTCAATGAATTCATTAGCTGTATGTGATCTGCCGGAATCTCCTGGTCCGATCTTTACGGTTGCAAAAGGAAGCACCGACTGATCAGATAAGGTGGAAGAGCCGAAACACTCTATCCCCATGGATACAGCTTTTCTTACAACCGGATGACTGTCAGGTATCGAAGAAGAATTCAGGCGTAAAGATCTTGGAATAATAGTGCTTTCAAGATGATCCTTAAGAATTTCATATATCTCCTTATTGGTATACAGATCATTTGATCTGACATCCAACGTGAATGTGCACCGGTCAGGAATTACATTATGCTGGTAACCGGCAGATATTTCGGTTACCTGCATCTGTACATCTCCCAGACCAGGAGATGTCTTCTGAAATTGATAGTTCCTAATCCTGTCAATATCTTTTATTGCATTATAGATTGCATTATCAGCAGGTTGATGGCTTACATGAGAGCTGTGACCAAAGGCAGTGCAATCAATGACCATCAGTCCTTTTTCAGCAACTGCCATTCTCATTCCGGTAGGTTCACCTATAATACCAAGATCAACATTTCCCAGTTCTGTAATTATGGAAGATATGCCATTCTGTCCTGTGATCTCTTCCTCAGCTGTTGCCGCAAATACCAGGTTAAAAGGCAACTCAGGAATACCTGATAAATGAACAAAAGTGGCCAGCAAGGAAACAAGTGATGCCCCGGCATCATTGCTCCCCAGTCCGTATATCCTGTTATCATGTATTTCGGCATGAAAAGGATCTGTGTCCCATCCTTTGACAGGTTTCACAGTATCCAGGTGTGAGTTGAGCAGGATGGTAGGGAGGCGGTATCCTGCATCAATCCTAGCCCATACATTGTTCAATTTTCTTTGTGGAATAAATCCATATTTCTCCAGCTCGTCCCCGATCAGATCTGCCACAAGATTTTCTTCCATGCTTACTGATGGAATATTTATCATCCTGCACAGGATATCCGTTGCTTGTCTGGCAAGATCATCCTTCTCCCTGATTACCGATGCCAGCCCGGCATGTCCGGTAACCATGAAGTTCTTATGTTTACCTGTATTGATTTTCTTAAGTTTTAATAAATACTGCCTGCCTCCCCGGGGTTTTTTTTTTTACCACCCCGGGTATGGATAATCTGAACTGATTTTCTATCCGTATGAATTAATCTGCCCTTCCCAGGTTTAAAAGTATAATTTTTAACTGACTGAATTTTATTCAATTAAACGGCTCCGGGTTTTTAACTTTATATGGTTCCCCCCTGTTTATCTTTAAATATCAGGTTTATTTACTGAGTGATAAATCCTGAGAGAATTGCTGAGTATCCTGGTAAATCCCCTTATATCTTCCCCTGTCCATTCCGGATTCTCTTCTCCGTATTTTGCACCTGAGGCGGTCAGAAGGTCAAATGCCGACTCAATACCTGTTACTTCAAAAGAATAAGGTCTTAATGCTATAAATACTTTCCCGGTAACATTGTGTTGAGAATCTTCCAGGAATTTCTCTATGTTCCTCATTACCGGATCCAGGTAGAGCCCTTCGTGCAGCATCATACCGTACCATTCAGAGAGCTGATCTTTCCAGTATATCTGCCATTTCGTAAGCAAATGTTTTTCAAGTACCTGGTGTGCCTGGAGGATCATCATTGGTCCCGGAGCTTCAAATCCCACCCTTCCTTTTATACCTATGATGGTATCACCGATATGCATGCCTCTGCCGACAGCATATGCCTGTCCTGTTTCACTTATCTCCCTTATCCTTTCCACGCCTCCTGCCAGTTCACCTTTTATAAATTCAAGAGTTATTGCGATTTTATCTGTTTGTGTGAGCTGACCCGGGTAAGCATCATCAGGCAGGCTTTTGTCTGAACACAGTGTTTCTTTTCCCCCGACAGATGTCCCCCATAATCCTTTATTAATGCTGTATTTATGAGCATCAGCCTTCATCTCCATACCCTTGCCTGCCAGGTACTCCCTCTCGTATTGACGGGTGAATTTCAGGTCCCGTATGGGAGCAAGAATCCGGACTTCAGGAGCAAGTATCCTGAAAACCATGTCAAATCTTACCTGGTCATTACCTGCGCCGGTACTGCCGTGTGCTATTGTTTGAATGCCATTTACAAGTGCATACTTTGCCACCGCCAGCGCCTGAAATGTCCGTTCCGAACTGACTGACATCGGATATGTTTTGTTCCTCAGCATATTACCGAATATAAGATAGCGGATGCATTGCCTGTAATAATCTTCCGTCACATCAATATTCTCATGATGTTTTGCACCGAGCCTGTATGCTTTTGCAGTCAGTTCATCCAGTTCACCGATAGAAAAACCACCGGTATTGACAAGGACAGTATGAACATCAAATCCCATATCATCTGTCAGATATCTGACACAAAAAGCGGTATCCAGTCCGCCACTGTATGCAAGTGCAACCTGTTTTTCCATTTATTTACTTATTGAGGAAATACGTTTAAGCACTTTCCCTTTAAGTACCTTGTACATCTTCCCGTTTTTTCTGTATCCCTTTGCCAGGTTTAGTATTCCGGATTCTTTTTCAGGATCATATAACATACCGGTACAAAGACATAGTGTTCTGTTTGTTCTGAAAAGTATGTCATAATAGGAACAAGTCTGGCAGCCTTTCCAGAATTCTTCATCATCTGTCAATTCTGAAAAGGTGACAGGCTTATATCCAAGGGTGGAGTTGATCTTCATAACTGCCAGACTTGTGGTCAGTCCGAAGAGCTTGGCACCCGGAAAAAGTTTCCGTGATAGTTGGAATGCTTTCTCCTTGATCTTCATTGCCAGTCCCTGTGCCCTGAATTGCTCTGGCACGATCAGTCCGGAATTAGCCACAAACTTTTCGTGCCCCCATGATTCTATATAACAAAATCCTGCAAAAGTCTTATTTTCATCCAGGGCAATTACCGCTTTCCCCTGCAAAATCTTTTCTGTAAGGTATTCCCTGGATCTCTTAGCCAGCCCTGTTCCCTTTACTTTTGCTGCCTGATTGATAGCATCTTCAATGTCAGGGACATACCCCAGGTGATCATCATCTGCTACCGTAATAGTGAACTTGCTCATTATTTGTTTTTAATTATTCATGTACCAGTCTGACTGGTGATATCATTTTAGTTCCGGTATAACTTCTGCAAGGACATTCCTTACCTCCTCATAAGATATGCCGTCTCTTGGTATGATAAGAATGGTATCGTCACCTGCCACCGTACCGAGAATTTCCCGGGAATTAATTTTATCGATGGCAGATGCAATGCTGCTGGCAAAACCGGGTAAAACTTTCATGACACCCATATGGTTGGCAAACTCAAGTGACAGATACCCGTTTACCGGGAAACCTGCTGGTGCCTGCCTGCCCTGATCTGTTTGCCCGTTACCGGAAATTATGTATATATATCCCTTTTCGTTATCCGGCATTTTCCCGGCTCCCAGGTATTTCAGATCTCGTGACAGGGTAGCCTGAGTCATTAGGAATCCTTCGTTTTTCAACCTGTTCATAAGCTCTTCCTGGCTTGTTATCCTGTCCTTTCCGAGGATGTTCCTGATGGTCATTAACCTCCGGTCTCTTAATTTCATAATGTATATTTATACATTAAAAATTGTAAATTTATACATTTTTCGCTAAAAACAAATTTTCGCCAATAAATTATTTTAACTTTTTGTACTGTCGGGTACTTGAGGTTTTAAACAGGAAAGTTTTATGTACATATGCCCCGGGATCATGGCGTGACTGTTTAAATAAATTATAACTACCATGGATCTTTAACAGCAGAACACATTTTAATTATTATTTTTGGATCGCCCTTCAGGACAGATAATAAAGTATAGCCTGTTCAAATGAATTCCGGGATAAATAAAGTAATCGTTCTTGGTTCAGGAGCTTTGAAAATTGGGGAAGCAGGTGAGTTTGATTATTCAGGATCACAGGCTCTCAAAGCCCTCCATGAAGAAAATATTGAAACTGTCCTGATCAATCCGAACATTGCAACCGTCCAGACATCTGAAAAAATTGCAGGAAAGGTGTATTTTCTTCCCGTGACACCGTATTTTGTTGAAAAGGTCATCCAGAAAGAGAAGCCTGATGGCATACTTCTGTCTTTTGGCGGACAGACAGCGCTTAATTGCGGTATTGAGCTGTACCGTCAGGAGGTTCTGTCGAGGTACAATGTAAAGGTTATTGGAACACCCATACAGGCTATCATTGATACAGAAGACAGGGAGCTGTTTATTGAAAGACTTAACGAGATACACGTAAAGACACCCAGATCGAGGGCGGTGCAATCGGTCAGCAAAGCCTCAGAGGCTGCTGCTGAACTTGGATATCCGATAATCATCAGGGCTGCTTATACTCTTGGCGGCCAGGGAAGCGGTTTCTGTACAAATGAAGAAGAACTGGTCAGGCAGGCTTCGAAAGCTTTATCCTTCACCAGCCAGATCCTTATAGAAGAATCCCTGAAAGGATGGAAAGAAATTGAGTATGAGGTAGTAAGGGATCAATATAATAACTGCATCACTGTCTGTAATATGGAGAATTTTGATCCGCTGGGTATTCATACCGGGGAAAGTATAGTGGTTGCTCCCTCGCAGACACTGAACAACCAGGAATATCACAAACTAAGAGAATTATCCATAGAAATCATACGTCATCTGGGTATTATTGGTGAGTGTAACATTCAGTTCGCACTGAATCCCGGATCGGAAGATTACCGTGTCATTGAAGTTAATGCCCGCCTGTCACGCTCAAGTGCCCTGGCCTCCAAAGCCACCGGTTATCCTCTTGCTTTTGTTGCAGCCAAACTCGGACTGGGGTATGGCCTGTTTGAATTAAAGAACTCTGTTACAAAGTCTACGCCGGCTTTTTTCGAACCGGCCCTTGATTATATTGTATGTAAGATACCGCGGTGGGATCTGAACAAGTTTATAGGCGTCTCAAAGCTGATTGACAGCAGTATGAAAAGTGTCGGTGAGGTGATGGCTATCGGCCGCACCTTCGAGGAAGCGATACAGAAAGGAATCAGAATGATCGGCCAGGGGATGCATGGTTTTACAGGCAACCGTGATCTAACCTTTGAGAATGTGGAAAAAGAGCTGGCTGAACCAACTGATATGAGAATACTTGTTATTGCCGAAGCTTTTGAAAAAGAATTTACTATCGACAGGATCTGGGAATTGACAAAAATTGACCGATGGTTCCTGGTCAAACTAAAGAATATTTTCGAGCTTAAGAATCTTCTTGAATCCTATCATTCCCTCACAGAACTTCCTGATGACGTTTTGAGGAAAGCGAAAATACTGGGATTCTCCGATTTCCAGATTGCAAGGCATGTCTTAAGGCCTGATGCCAGTACTATTGCCGGCAAGATGATCGAGGTCAGGAATTCACGGAAAAGGAGGAATATTCTCCCCGTAGTAAAACAGATTGATACGCTTGCTGCTGAATACCCCGCACAGACTAATTATCTTTACCTTACCTATGGCGGTTCAGAGCATGATGTCAGTTTTTCTGACGATGATAAATCCGTCATTGTCCTCGGCTCCGGAGCTTACCGGATCGGCAGCAGCGTTGAATTTGACTGGTGCAGTGTCCAGGCCCTTTATACGGTTAATGAGCAGGGGTACCGATCTGTAATGATCAATTACAATCCTGAAACGGTAAGCACCGATTATGATGTATGCGACAGATTGTACTTCGATGAATTATCCCTTGAACGTGTTCTCGATATTACCGACCTGGAAAAACCCAGGGGAGTGATCATTTCAATGGGCGGACAGATACCCAATAATCTTGCCACCAGGCTTCAGGAAATGGGTGTCTGTATCCTGGGCACTTCTGCAGTATCTATTGACAAAGCTGAGAACCGTCATAAATTTTCCCTGCTTCTGGATAAACTGAAAATTGATCAGCCCAGATGGAAAGAAGTAACCTCTATTGAAGATGTATACCAGTTTGCAGAAGAGGTTGGATTCCCGGTGCTGCTCAGGCCTTCCTATGTTCTCTCTGGTGCCGCCATGAACGTGGTATCCAACAAGGATGAGCTTGGTTATTTCCTGAATCTTGCCGCACGTGTATCCAGGCAATATCCTGTGGTTGTATCTGAATTCATTCAGCATGCCAAAGAGATTGAAATAGATGCAGTTGCCAGGAATGGTGAATTGATAGCCTATGCCATCAGTGAGCATGTGGAATTTGCAGGTGTCCATTCAGGGGATGCAACCATGGTCTTCCCTCCCCAGAAGATCTATTTTGAAACTGTCAAGCGCATCAAAAAAATCACCCGCGATATTGCCGGTGCACTCAATATTACAGGTCCGTTTAACATGCAGTTCCTCGCGAAGGATAATGATATCAAAGTAATAGAATGTAACCTGAGAGCTTCAAGGAGTATGCCTTTCGTTTCCAAAGTTTTAAAAACAAACCTGATTGATATCGCCACGAAAGCCATGCTTGATATTCCCGTTGAGAAACCACACAAATCAAATTTTGAACTGGACTATATTGGTATCAAGGCACCTCAGTTTTCTTTCTCGAGGCTTAAAAAAGCCGATCCTGTGCTCGGTGTCGACATGGCCTCCACGGGTGAAGTTGGTTGCCTGGGAGATAATTTCTATGAGACTATTCTGAAGTCAATGCTTTCGGTAGGCTATACCATTCCCAGGAAAAATATCCTCCTGTCAACAGGTCCCATGCGTTCAAAAGTTGAAATGGTTAACAGCTGCAGGCTGCTGGCAGAAAAAGGATATAATCTGTTTGCTACCAGGGGAACAGCAGATTTCCTGAAACTGAATGGTATTGAATCAACGGTTCTGCACTGGCCTGATGAGGATAAAAAGCCCAACACCCTTGATTACCTGCGCAACAGGATGATCGATCTTGTAATCAATATCCCCAAAGATCTGACAAAAACCGAACTGAGTAATGATTATTCAATTCGCAGGAGTACTGTGGATTACAACATACCTCTTATCACCAATGCACGCCTTGCCAGTGCATTCATTATCGCGTTTTGTAAAATAGATATGGAAGATATTGCCATAAAGAGCTGGAACGAATATTAGGATATGTTCCTGTTTATCAGCCTTTCAGGGCTTCAGCTCCACTGACAATTTCAAGGATTTCATTCGTAATGCTTGCCTGCCTGGCCTTATTATAATGCAGTCTCAGATCCCGCATGATCTCACTCGCATTATCTGTTGCCTTATGCATGGCCGTCATTCTTGCTCCGTGTTCAGAAGCAATTGAATCAAGCAGGGCTTTATATAATTGAATCTTTAATGATCTCGGTATCAGCTCTTTAACAATAAAATCCTTATCGGGTTCATAAATGTAATCCGAAGACATCCCCGGTTGTTTATCTTCTTCTTCGGGGACCATTACAGGTAAAAATTGCTCGGTGATAAGAATCTGCACAGCAGCATTTTTGAACTGATTATAAACCAGAAGGACCTTATCATAGGAATGATCCACAAAGCCTTTCATAATCTCTTCAGCAACGGGTATTATCTTGTCGAAGTTCAGTTTCTCGAGCAAGTCATTTCTCTGGTTTATAATCTTGTATTTCAATCTTTTCAGTGGTTCAGCACCTTTTTTCCCAATGACAATGAAGTCTACATCATTCCTGGCTAACTGCTTGCTGTATTGGGTATGGATAAGATGCATTACCTGCCGTATCACCGAGGTATTAAAAGCTCCGCAGAGACCCCTGTTTGAAGAGATGACGACAATAAGTATCCTGTTGATTTCCCTGTTTATTGCATAGATATTATCATCATGTTCCGACGAAAGGGTATCACTCACCCTTTTCAGTAATTCGTACAATTTGTCGGCATAGGGCCTTATCTGCGTAATAGCGTCCTGTGCCTTTTTAAGCTTGGCCGCCGATACCATTTTCATGGCATTAGTAATCTGCCGTGTTGAGGACACGGAAGCTAATCTGATCCTTATTTCTTTAAGGCTGGACATTCTTAATCATTCTTGTTTCACCTGTCCGTGGTTATTTCCTGTATCTGGCTGCCATATCAAGAGCCACTTTTTCAAGCGTTTGTTCTTCTTTATCAGTTAATATTCCCTTTTTAAGATTTGCTACCAGATCCTTATGTTTCAGGTCCAGGAATTCCAGGAATTCAGTTTCAAATTCCTTAACCCTTGCAAGGGGCACATCAGCAAGCAATCCACGGGTACCGCAGAAAATAATAGCAATCTGTTTTTCCACCGGCACAGGTGAATATTGTCCCTGTTTTAGTATCTGCACATTTTTTGCCCCTTTATCAAGAACAGCAAGGGTGGCTTTATCGAGGTCGGAGCCGAATTTTGCGAATGCTTCAAGTTCCCTGTACTGTGCCTGGTCGATTTTTAATGTTCCGGCCACTTTTTTCATAGCCTTGATCTGTGCTTTCCCTCCCACCCTGGAAACGGAGATACCCACATTTATTGCAGGACGGATACCTGCATTGAACAAATTCGACTCAAGGAATATCTGTCCGTCTGTGATGGAAATTACGTTGGTCGGGATATAGGCAGACACATCCCCGGCCTGTGTTTCAATGATGGGCAGGGCAGTAAGCGAACCACCCCCTTTAACTTTATTTTTCAGGGCTTCGGGAAGATCATTCATCTGCCTGGCTATATCATCGGATTCAATGATTTTTGCTGCCCGTTCCAGCAGCCTTGAATGCAAGTAGAAAATATCTCCCGGGTATGCTTCTCTTCCCGGTGGTCGTCTCAGCAACAGGGAAACTTCTCTGTATGATACAGCCTGTTTTGATAGATCATCATAAATAATCAATGCCGGCCGGCCTGTATCTCTGAAGTATTCCCCTATGGTACAGCCTGCATAAGGGGCAAAGAATTGAAGGGCCGCAGGGTCAGAGGCAGTAGCAGAAACAATGACCGTGTAACTCATGGCACCTTTCTCTTCCAGTGTTTTGGCAATATTTGCCACGGTTGATCCTTTCTGGCCAACAGCCACATAAATACAATAAACAGGCTGGCCTTTATCAAAAAACTCTTTCTGGTTGATGATGGTATCGATAGCAATAGCTGTTTTTCCTGTCTGCCTGTCACCTATTATCAGTTCTCTTTGTCCGCGTCCTATGGGAATCATGGCATCAATAGCCTTAATACCCGTCTGCAGCGGTTCATTGACAGGTTGCCTGAAGATAACACCGGGTGCTTTCCTTTCCATAGGAAGTTCCACTGTCGCACCGGTAATAGGTCCTTTCCCATCTATCGGCTCACCAATGGTATTGATAACCCTCCCCAGCATTCCTTCACCAACGTTAAGTGAGGCAATGCGTTTGGTACGTTTTACAATATCTCCCTCCTTAATTCCTTCCGACAGACCAAACAATACAGCCCCTATATTATCTTCTTCGAGGTTCAGAACCATTCCCATCACCCCGTTCTGGAATTCAATCAGTTCATTAGACTGTACATTGGTCAGGCCATAAATCCTGGCTATGCCATCTCCCACCTGCAGAACGACACCAATTTCCTCAAGTTCTGCTTCTGTGGTAATCCCTTCCAGCTGCTTCTTCAATACTGCTGAGACTTCTGCCGGTTTAATAGTTGCCATAATGTATGATTATTAATGTTTTAGTTTACCGGTGCCCGATAATTCCTTTCTTATCCTTTTAAGCTGTCCGGAGACGCTTGCATCCAGTTGTTGGTCCTCAATGGTCAGGACAAATCCCCCTATGAGCTGCTCATGAACTTCTTCGGTTAATTCAATTTCGGTATGATAAACATCCCTGATAATTTTTATCAGCTGATCTCTCAGTTTATCACTTATCCTGACAGCTGTTTTAAGTGTTGCGATTTTTATCCCGGCTGCTTCTTTAAAATATTTGATAAATGCCCTTGCCATTCCCGCCAGGTACTCTTCACGTTTATTAGAGATAATCATTTCAAAGAATGACATGGTCAGATCGTTGACCTTACCTTTAAAAACGATCTTCATGGCACCTTCTTTATCCTTTGATTTAACAACCGGGCCTTCGAGAATCTGTTTCAGTTCAGGCAGATCATGCAATGCGGCAAGGATCATTTCCATATCAGCCCTGATCTGGTTGAGCAGATTCCTTTCCTGTGCACTGATAAACAGTGCCCTGGCATACCTGGTTGATATTTTGCTGTCGTTCATTATTACAGGTGCAGGTGCCGGTATTCTGCTAATTCATTTTGATCTCTTTCA
>Ga0172362_10002144_pt1 | contig 17142 bp, 13 predicted proteins | sample LakKivs1_kivu2a2_FD_114534 | JGI IMG/M metagenome (GOLD analysis project Ga0172362, IMG submission 114534) | Sediment microbial communities from Lake Kivu, Rwanda - Sediment s1_kivu2a2 | ecosystem: Environmental > Aquatic > Freshwater > Lake > Sediment | place: Rwanda: Western Province, Lake...
ACTGAAGGAAAAGCCTGAAACAAAAGATATCCCAATAATATTTCTTACAGCACGATCCGAGTCACTTGATATCGTAAAAGGCTTTCAGTTAGGTGGTGTCGATTATATTACCAAACCTTTTAATCGGGAGGAATTAATTATTCGTGTCAGGAATCATATTGAATTGTCTTTATCAAGGATAAAAATAATTGAAATGAATAAAACCCGTGACAGGCTTTATTCAATTATTGCCCATGATATTCGTTCTCCGTTTTCGGGTATCAGGATGACAATTAATGCAATAGCAGACGGTTATCTGGAACCTGGCAGCAGTAAATATGTTGAAATTATGAATCACCTTGTCAAAACAACAAGTGAAACAAGTAGGTTATTAGACAATCTGCTTAGCTGGACTAAATTACACAGTGATTCTGTTATTTTTTATCCGCGACTTAATCATATTTTTCCTGTAATTAATGACAGTGTTCAGTTATTAAAACTTGCTGCTGACAATAAAAAGATATCTCTGAATGTTGATGTGGCGGATAATTTAACTGCATTCTTTGACGAAACTACAATGACTGCCGTATTCCGAAATATTATTTATAATTCAGTTAAATTTACACAGGAGAACGGACTGATAAAAATTAGTGCAGATAAAATTCCGGGATATATCAGGGTAATTGTAAAAGATAACGGAGTTGGAATATCCGATGAAATTATGAAAAAAGTATTCATCGACAAGGATTATTTTTCATCAAGGGGTACCAATAAAGAGCAGGGTAGTGGTCTGGGTATGTTTCTTATTCGGGATTTTACTGAGAAAAATAATGGAAAACTTGAAGTGAAAAGCAAACCAGAGGAAGGGTCTGAGTTCTCAGTTTATTTGCCTCTGGATAATTTTAAATAAGGATTTTTGAAATGGCAGCAGAGAAGAATCAGGTTTATGTGCTTGTGATCGATGATGATCCGGTATTTCGGAATCTTCTTCGTTCAATACTAAAAGAGAGGGTGAGCGTTTTTGCTGTTGAAGCGCCATCGATTGCATTTACTATATTAAAAAATGAAAAAATTGATTTAATAATCTGCGATTTCAAGCTTCCTGAGATGAATGGATTACAGGTACTCGGGAAAGTGAAGGAAGAATATCCTGATATAGAGGTGATTATGATCAGCTCGGCTGGTGACATGGATACCGTAATAACTGCGTTGCGAAAGGGAGCTGCTGATTTTATAAAGAAACCTTTCACATCAGGTGAGATCTGGGTAGCAGTTGAACGAACAAGAAAATTCTCGGAATTAAACAGTAATCTGAACCAGTATAAGAAAAAAAACTCACTCCTCAGGGAAGTAGTCAGCAACGAACTCGGCAACACTATCGTCGGAAAATCATCTGCACTTAAAAATATAAAACAACAAATTCAGATGGTTGCAAATACACCTGACACCTCCGTCCTTATAATTGGGGAAAGCGGGACAGGAAAAGAGCTGGTAGCCCGGGAAATTCATAACCAAAGCAGCCGGAAGGATGAATTATTTTGTGCCGTAAACATGTCTGCAGTCCCTGAATCTCTCTTTGAAAGTGAATTTTTTGGTCATAAAAAAGGCAGTTTCACAGGAGCTCTTACCGACAGAGCCGGATGGTTTGAGACTGCAAATGGAGGGACCCTGTTTTTTGACGAAATTGGTGAAATGTCGATGGCTCTTCAGGTTAAGCTTCTACGAGTACTTGAGGACAGAAAATTTACAAGAGTTGGAACGCAGAATGAACAGAGGTTTGATACGAGGATAGTTGCTGCGACTAACAAACCGATTGAAGAACTTTCTTCCGGAAAAGGTCTCAGACTCGATTTATATCACCGGCTTAGTACATTTATTATTGAGCTGCCGCCACTCCGTGAAAGGAAAGGTGATATACCTGAGCTGGTTGACTATTTCTTTAAATCACTGTCTAAAAAGCTGGGAAAGAATATCTCCGGAATTCATCCTGAAGTATATGAGTTTATTAAATTATATCCTTTTCCGGGGAATGTCAGAGAACTTAAAAACATTATTGAAAGAGCAATAATCATATGCGATAGTGACCAGATATTGCCCAGCCACTTCGTCCCACTTATTTCAGTAAATAACAGTTCTAATACTTACGATTCTGCAGCTGATACTTATGATCTTACTGAGCTTGAAAAACTTACAATAATTAAGGCTCTCCAGAAAGTTAACTACAATAAAGCAGAAGCTGCCAGGCTTCTCAATATTGAATGGAACGCACTTTACCGCAGAATGCAGAAATTTAATATCAAATTGCCAGGAGGGATATCTGAGTAATCCTTTATAATCGAAGAAAACTATTCGTTTTCGACGAAAAAATCATCTAATAATTTTCCTGGCTTATTTTGTAATGTACACATAGCCAGCCGTTTGGATAAAATGGCACAGCCATTGCTTTTCTTATTGGCATAACTTAAAAGAAAAACAATGGCAAATTCAAACAAAAAATGTAAGTATCTGCTTCTGGCTTTAATGGCATTTGCACTAAGTTCATGCCTGAAAGATAAATTTCAGGAATTTGAAACAGCAAATATTTTAGAATCAGGAGTCTTCTCCGGATTTGAATTCAAAACTACGAAGGAGATCAATGTTAACATCACAATGCTGAATCATCAGAGCCAGCCGGTCGATGGTGTATTGGTTGAGCTTTACACCCGCAATCCGCTTATTGGTTCGGGACAGAAAAATCTTCTTGACAATAGCAAAATATTCAGCGGAGTGACCGATAAAGCAGGGAAGGTCAGTAATATAATTAGCACGGCAACAGCAAACGACAGCCTGTTTGTCCTTGTCAATTATATTGGTTTCCCGGGTCTGTATAAAGCAGCATTGAGCCAGGAAACAATCGACATTGTAATTGGCGGTGCTGAATTATCAAAGGAGGAAGAAAAGGTTCTTACCACAGGCAGACAGAAAGGTGACTCTTTAATCAATCCGGTAAAAGTAAATGGGTATTATCTTCTCGGCGGATGGAATAGTATGGGTGTACCCGATTATCTGTTGCCTGAAAACGATGTGATAAGTAATGATTTTCTGGCAGATGTAAACGCAACTCTTCCTGAATTTATTCAACTTCCTGTTTCACATCCCCAGTACTTCCAGAACACAGATAACTCAAATCACGCTTTAATTGAAAAATGTGAAGTTTGGGTAACCTTTGTGCATGAAGGTGCAGGATGGACTAACGCTCTTGGTTATTACACCTATAAAACCGGCAATGTTCCCTCTTCAGCAGCCGATATTAATGATTTAACGATTATTTTTCCAAATACATCATACCTGAACAGCGGAGGCGGTTTAACTTCCGGAAATAAAGTTCAGCTTCAGTATCTTGACCCTAACACGAACACATTTTCACCTGTTTTCCCGGCAGGAGTTACTGTAGGTTGGTTTCTTGTGGCCAAGGGATGGAACAATACAACAAAGAGTGTTGGCCCGGGAAGTTATCTGCACTACTCAAATGATCTACTCAATAATGAAGAAAACAGCGATCTGAAGAAGCATTCAGTTCTCCTTTTTTATGCAAAAGGTGAATTATTCCTTCTGGGATTTGAGGATATACGCCGGGACAAAGGCAGCGATAATGATTTTAATGATGCGGTTTTCTACACATCAGTGAGCCCTATTACTGCAGTTGATCTTTCAGAATACAAACCTATTGATAAACCGGGAGATACAGATGGTGACGGTATTTCGGATGTGTTTGATGAGTATCCGTCTGACAAGTTAAAGGCATTTAATAATTATTATCCATCAAAAGGAATTGCCGGAACACTCGTATTTGAAGACTTATGGCCATATAAAGGTGACTATGATTTTAATGACCTGGTGATTGATTATAACTTTAATCAGATAACTAATGGAAAAAATGAGGTTACTGAAATAAATTCTAAAATCCTGGTCCGTGCTGTCGGTGCTACATATAATAATGCTTTTGGTATTTCATTTAATACAACTCCTTCAAATGTTTCTATTGTTAAGGGGCAGCGAAATACAAAAAACTACCTGCATTTAGAGAGCAATGGTACAGAGTCGGGCCAGACTAAAGCAGTTATTCCGTTTTTTGATGACGCATATAATGCCCTGCCTTATCCGGGTTCGGGAATCGGTGTAAATACTATTGCAGGAAATCCGTATTCAACTCCTGATACAATGGATGTGTTTATAAAATTTGTTAATCCAATCGCATTTTCAGCTCTTGGAACTCCTCCTTATAATCCGTTTATGATTGTTAACCGTAACAGGGGTATTGAGATTCATTTGCCAAATAATCCTCCGACAAGTCTGGCAGATCTTAAAATGCTTGGAACCGGACAGGATAATTCAGATATAGGCCAGTCGAGATATTATGTTTCAAACACATCACTTCCCTGGGCGATTAATCTTCCGGTAAGCTTTGATTACCCTGCAGAAAAGCAGGACATAACAAATGCTCATCTGATGTTCAGTATCTGGGCTTTGACCCATGGTAATTCTTTTAAAGACTGGTATCAGAAAAAAGATGGCTACCGGAATTCATCACTGATTTATACAGAAAAATAATTTTTAAAATAAATACGATATGAAAAACAAGATTTTATTAGTAGACGATAAGCAGGAATTCCTGCAGCTCACAAAACTATTTCTTTCGAGAAATTTTGAAATTGAAACGGCAGAAAATGGATTAATGGCTATTAAGAAACTTCAAACAGGTTATGTACCCGATCTCATTGTCAGTGATTTGATTATGCCATTGGTTGACGGCAAAACATTTGTAACACAGATAAGGGCAAGCGGAATATTTAAAAGAATCCCAATAATAATATTATCAAGTATAGAGAAGAGTTCAGAGAAAATTGAACTCCTCAAATCAGGGGCCAGCGATTATATGGTAAAACCATTTAATCCTGAAGAACTTGAAGTACGTATAATCAGGTTATTAAAAACCGTTGCATAATACTTAGTAAGGATGAAAACAAAATGTCTAGTTGTAAGCACTGATAATTCTTTAGTAAAGAAGATGAGAAGTGAGGGAGCCAGTTTTGATGTTGTTCATATTGATTCGGCGCTGGCAGCAATAAACTACACCAATGTTTGCACAAACACCCGATTGATTATTTATCAGGCTCATCCCGATACAACGAGTGCACTGAAGTATATCAGGTTCTTCAAGGAGAACCTGAGGAAAGAGCTTCTCTTCTTTATTGTTGCAAGAACTGAAGCACAGATTGAAGAATTGTTCATTGAGGGTGTAAATGATGTGTTCCCGGCTGATGTGGAAGTTCAGGATATTTATTTGCGAGCACAGTTGTTAATTGTTGACAGCAATGACAGTTATACTGAAATCGCAGCTGAAAGAGATTTTACTGTTCCACGCTGGAAACGCAGTTTTGATATTGCATTTTCATTAACTGCAATTATTGCCCTGGCTCCTTTACTTTTACTTATTGCTGCTGCAATAAGGATTGAGTCAAAAGGAAAAGTATTTTATTCGGCTAAGCGTGTCGGTACCGGTTATAGAATATTTAACTTCTATAAATTCCGTTCCATGTATACAGGTGCCGATAGAAGGGTCGATTCACTGCTTGGCAAAAACCAATATGCGGTCATCGATGCGGAGAGAAGCACAGCTCCCCGCACTGAGGTAAACAGAAATAATGCCTCATTATTATATAGTGATGAGGGAGCTGTTCATGAGGCTGAATACCTGGCACGTAAAAAGTCACAGCAGGAAAATTCCTTCTTTAAAATGGCAAATGATCCGCGTATTACAAAAATCGGACGAATCATTCGCAACACAAGTATGGATGAGCTTCCGCAGCTGTTAAATATTCTTAAAGGCGATATGTCGGTTGTTGGAAACAGACCTTTACCTCTTTACGAAGCTGAAATGCTTACTTCTGATAAGTGGGCGAAAAGATTTCTTGCTCCCGCAGGTCTGACAGGATTATGGCAGGTAACAAAGAGAGGAAATGCAAACGCGATGTCGGCTGACGAGCGTAAACAACTTGATATTGATTATGTTGACAACTTCAATTTCAGCGGTGATATGTCAATCATACTAAGGACTATTCCGGCTCTTCTGCAGCATGAAAATGTTTAAGTGACCGAGGATATAAATGCAGGAAATTAAAACCGGATCAATCTGAAACCAAATTACAAGAACAAAAAAATGAAATCAAATCTTCCCATAATCGTAATTTTTGTAATTCTCATCTCAAGTCCCGGCGTAATTGAGGGTCAGGAAAACCAGGAGGGTGTGCAGCTTCGTAATGTGCAAATACCTGCATTAAATGTGCTTATCGATTCTGCTGCCATTAATTCCCCTCTGATACGGATTAGTGAACTTCAGACCAGGGTAATTGAGAGCGATGTTAAATCAGTTAAGCGTGAATGGCTTAGAAACATAGGAATTGAGAGTTCTTATCACTATGGAATGTTTGGCAGTCTGTCTACAACTGAAAACCCTACAGCTTCTGTTGTTAATAACTCTCTCGCATATGCGAAACAAAATACCTACTCAACAGGGGTTTATCTCCGGATTCCAATTTCGGAGGCAGCCGACAGAAGAAACAAAGCTCGTGCCGGGAAATTTAAGATTGATCAGTCGATACAGGAGCAGGAAAAGATAAAGAGTGAGCTTAAAGAAAGAATTATAGTGGAGTACAACAGAGCCCTGCTTGCAATTGAATTGCTTAAAATCAGATCAGAGAGTCTTGAATCAGCAAATCTTCAGATCGCCCTTGGCGATAAGCAGTTCAGAAACGGAAATCTGAGTCTGGTAGAACTTGCCTCATTGAAAGAAAGGCAGACAAAAGCTGCTGCTGAGTTTATCACAACTCTGTCTGATGCAAAATCAGAACTTATGTTACTTGAAGAAATTTGCGGAATCAAAATTATTAAATGATACGAACATGAACCTTATTCAATTCATCAGAATTATTCTCAGAAACTCATTGATTCTATTTCTTATACCATTACTGATGGCAGTATTGGTTTATTTTCTGACCGGGAATAATGCAAAGACATTTACTTCTAAAACTCTTATCTATACGGGCATAGCTTCAGGATATTCGATAGAGTCGGGAGAAAACAGCAGAGTTGATTTTTTCGCTTCAAATAATGCTCTTGATAATCTGCAGAATATAATCAAATCGAAACAGACACTGGAAGCAGTTAGTATGCGTTTATTTGCCCAGAATATGATGTTAACCGCCACCACTTCGAAAACAATATCAAGGGAATCATTTGATGAACTTCAAAGAATTGTACCGGAAGATGTCAGAAATCTGGTAGATACATCATCTATAGAAAATACAATCAACAGATTTACAGAATATAAAAACAGGGATGATGAAAACTTTATCTATAAACTTTTTTATCTGTTCCACCGTCATTACAGTCTTGATGCATTATCAAAGATAATCGTAAAAAGAATCGGGAACAGCGACCTTATCGAGATTTCATATTCGAACGACGATCCTGCAATCTGTTATCAGACGCTGGATATTCTGAACTCTGAGTTTATTTATAACTATAAAGGATTAAAAGGAAATCAGACAGATGCTGTTGTTAAATACTTTGAGGAGCAGCTTAACCTTACTTCCGCACGATTAAACAAGGCAGAAGATGATCTCGCCAACTTCAACAGGGATAACAAAATCATAAATTACTATGAACAGACAAAACATGTAGCATCACTTGAAGAAAAATTTCAGATACAGTATCAGAGCGAACTTCTGGCATTAAACGGAGCCCTGGCATCAATTAAGGATCTGGAAAGTAAGATGGGATCAACACAGAAGATTAAGCTTCAGGCTAATGAAATTATAAACCTCCTAAATGAGTTATCGGAGATTACAGGTAAAATTGCTATTAATCAGATATTTAATACTGATTCAACAGCAAGTGATATTCCTGATAAATCTGACTTGTATACTCAGTCGGCTAACCTGAAAAGGAGATTGGCAAATGCGGTTGATTCGATGTATGATCTTGAGAATACATCTGAGGGAATCGACAGGGGTGATCTGGTAAAAGACTGGCTTTCAAAAATCATTATTTACGAAGAGACCCGATCGAGAATTGAGGTACTTGACGCAAAGCGCAAAGAATTTGACGGGCTCTATACCCGCTATGCTCCTCTGGGAGCTACGGTTAAAAGAATTGAACGTGAGATAGGAGTTGTGGAGCAGGAATATCTTACAGTTCTTCATAGCCTTTCTACCGCAAAACTAAAACAGCAGAATATTCAGTTATCCACAGGACTGAAAATAATTGATTCTCCTGTATTTCCGATAAATCCACTGCCATCGAAGAGAAAGTTCTTTGTTATAGTAGCCTTTATGGTTGGATTTATTTCGATACTGACAATAATTTTCGTACTCGAATACTTCGATGCTACTATCAAAAATTCTGAAAGAGCAGAGCAACAAATAAATCTGAAAGTAGAGGGTTTGTTTCCAAAGATGCTCGAAAGTAAGAAATATGAAATTGGGAAGGTAGCGGCAAGGGCAGTAGATTATATAACTAAAAAACTATATCTGAAAACAATAGAGGGGCAAAACCTGAAGATACTTTTTATTAGTATGACCGAAGGAGAGGGAAAGTCATACCTCGTAGGAGAAATAGCACGTACTCTTTCATCGAATGATAATAAAGTTGCAGTATTTACTCCTGATTCCGGAAGTTTTTCTTCTGACATGGAGGGTATTGAGTGCAACAATTACAAAATGAACACTGCTTTAATTCACTCTTCATCTTTTTTTAAGCCTGTTGAAGATATCAAAAACGGATTTTTACTTGCTGAACTTCCTTCAATCGATAAAAATCCTATCCCTGCAGGAATATTCCAGGAAGCTGATTTTATATTTCTTGTCTGCCGCGCTAACAGATCATGGAGAGAGGCCGATGCTAAAAGCCTCGAGCTTATCAGACATATTGGAGTAGAGCCTCAGATCTTACTAAATGGCGTTGATCCTGAAAATATGGAGACATTTTTGGGTGAGATACCAAGGAAAAGATCCTTTGTGCGAAAATTTGTAAAAAAGGTACTAAATAAACAATTTAAAGTAAGCGAAAGCATTATCTAATTATAAAGACTCATGAAATTTCTAAAAAAAATTCTTAAAGAAGAAAATTTTAATTCATTATTAGGGAATCTTTCGATTTCTGCACTTGGTTTCCTCTCTTTCATTCTGCTATCAAGAAAACTAAGTCAGGAGGTATTTGGTGAGTGGGTCATTTTTACAACTGCAGCAACCCTGATAGACCTGCTCCGTTTCGGCTTAACCAGAAATGCAGTTATTACATTATCTGCAGGTGCTGATAAAAATACTGAAAATGAAATTGCAGCTTCAGCTTTTGCTAACGGTTTGCTAATGGTGGGTTTAATAACTGCACTTTTTATTCCGGTCTATCTGCTGCTTCCTTTACATTTAAGAGACGGCAGTATAGGAATGATTTTGAAATGGTATCCGGTATTAGCTCTTTGCAATATCGGCTGGACAAACGGAGTATCTGTACTGCAGGCGAGAATGAAATTTCAGTCAATTCTTGTAATGAGAAGTTTGAATTCAGGATTATATGTCCTTTTCCTTCTAATCCTGCCAGGTACCTTCATCAACAGATTTGGAAATATTGTCGTGCTTTTTATTCTGACCAACTTAGCATCATCGGTACTGAGTTTCTTTGGTAAGTTCGATGGGTTGCCATATATTCATAAAGCAAAAAAGACAAGAATGTTGCAGATTTATAATTATGGTAAATATTCAGTTGGCAGTTTTCTGGGCAGCAGTCTTCTCCGAAGTGCCGATACGTTTATCATAGGTCTTGCTCCGTTTCTGGGACCCAAAGGGGTGGCCATTTACTCAATTCCAATGAAACTTGTTGAGATAATGGAGATCCCTCTTCGCAGTTTTTCTGCAACAGCCTTTCCTAAATTATCGGCAGCCTTCAGTAAAAATAATTTAGGCCAGCTGAAGAGTATTTTTTATACCTATTCCGGAGTAATTACAAGTATCTTTATCCCTGTGGTAATTCTAAGTTTTATCTTTGCTCCACAACTTGTATTATTGCTCGGGGGAGATCAGTATTATTCTGACGTTAGGACAATGACTCTCATATTCAGGATATTCAGTATTTACGGACTTATTTTGCCAATTGACAGAATGAGCGGAATTATGCTCGACAGCCTGAATTGCCCTGAGATGAATTTTCGTAAAATATTAATGATGCTTGGTCTGAACATAGCCGGTGATCTGATAGCAGTTTTTGTTTTTGGTTCTGTTGAATACGTTGCTGTTGCAACCGTAGTCTTTACTGTTTTCGGAGCAATTGCAGGCTGGCAAATGATTAGAAACAGAATTGGACTAAATTATAAACCGGTATTTACAGAAAGCATTGGGTTTTACAGGAATATGATTTTTAAAATCAGAAGTATTTGAAAATGAATGCTTTTACAGAATTGTCAGGTTCAGAGCGGCTTCGAAAGCCAGCAATTATTACTGCAATTGTTTTTGCTGCGGTAATAATAGCCTTTTCAATTAAGGGTGGAGGGCTGATTCCTGCATTTATTGTAGTTGCACTGCCATTTATCGGACTATTTTTTTATTTTGTATTTAAAGACCCGCGGAAAGGACTCATCTTTACTTTTACTATAAATTATTTTATAATAGGACTGACGCGATATTTGCCGGGACCATTGGGTCTTGTTATTGATGGTATGCTTATCATTGTTTATATCGCTGTCTTTTTCAGGAGCTTCAGAATAAAAACCGACTGGAGTCCGGCAAAAAACGATCTTACTCTTCTTGCATCAATATGGTTTCTTTATTCCATATTCCAGTTATTTAATCCTGAGGCTGTCAGCAGGGAAGCCTGGTTTTATGCTATGCGCGGGGTTTCTTTTTATTTTTTCCTCACTGTTCCTCTAACATTCCTTCTTTTCGGAAAGGTTAAGGATTTGAGACTCTTTTTCACCTTATGGTCGGTTTTTACTTTACTTGGTGTTGCAAAAGGTGTGATGCAGTTTAAATTTGGTGTTGACCCTTTTGAACAGCGCTGGCTAAATCAGGGAGGAGCTATTACACATATCCTGTTCGGAAAATTACGCATATTTTCATTTTTCTCTGATGCAGGGCAATTCGGCGGAAACATGGGATTTGCCGGACTGGTATTCGGTATTCTGGGGCTTAATGATAAAAACCGGATGAGGAAGGGATTTTATTTTTTTGTATCTCTTGCCGCTTTTTACGGAATGTTAATCTCAGGTACAAGAGGGTCGATCGCAGTACCTGCTGCCGGATCGGTAGTTTATATTATTCTGAGAAAGCAGTTTAAAATGCTGATTCTTGGCGGTATTTTTATTGCACTTGCTTTTTCATTTTTTAAATATACTACAATCGGACAGGGGAATGCAGAGATAAGAAGAATGCGAACAGCTTTTGATCCTAACGAAGCTTCTTTTCAGGTAAGAGTGGCAAATCAGCAGAAATTCAGAGTTTACCTCTCAACAAGACCTTTTGGAGGGGGGATAGGCTCCTGCGGGAACTGGGGAATGCGCTTCTCTCCCGATACTTTTCTGGCGACAACACCCCCTGATGGATGGTATACCTCAATTTGGGCAGAGCAGGGAATTGTTGGATTATCTCTTCATCTCTTTATTTTACTTTATATTTTAATAAAAGCCTCGTTTATCACCATGTTCAGGCTTAAAAATGAAGAGATTAAAACAAAGATGCAGGCACTGATCGCCGGAATATTCGGGATCATGGTAGCTTCATACAGCAGTGGACTTATTGGACAGATGCCGACAGGAATTATAATTTATATGAGCATGGCATTTCTGTTTATGGCACGGAAATTTGAAAAAGAACTAGTTAATACTAATGATAATGAATAAATCGATAAACCCGGCACGTAACTGGTGGCGAGATCATATCTATCCTATGGTTACTTACGACCAGATAGAACAGGAAACCTATAACATGATAGCTACGGAAATGAAGAAAAAAAACAGTGATAATCCTCTGATTTCGATGGTTATAATAGCTTATAACGAAGAAAAGAGAATTATCAGATGCCTTTCCTCCATAGCAGCAATACAGACTGAGATTCCTATGGAGGTGATAGTTGTCAATAACAATTCAAAGGATAACACACAGGTTGTCCTTGATAAGTGCGGTGTCAGGTCAGTTATTGAGAAGCAGCAGGGAGTTGGATTTGCACGACAGGCGGGCATGGATGCTGCCAGAGGCAAATATATTTCATGCGGCGATGCAGATACTCTTTATCCTCCGAAATACATCGACACTATGGTAAAACATCTTGAAAAAGAGGGTACCGCAGGTGTATACGGGACCTATTCATTTTTACCCGACGGTGAAAAATCAGAAACTGCTCTCAAAATTTACGAATACTTCAGAGATCTTGCAGTTTTGATAAGATCTGTTAAAAGACCGGAATTATGTGTCGGCGGAGCAAACTTTGCATTCAGAAAGGATTATGGCTGCAGTGTTGGCTGGAGAACCGATTTACGCAGAGGAGAAGACGGATCTATGCTTTTGGGATTAAAAAAATACGGGAAGCTGCATTTCATTCTTGAAAACAATTCAAGGGCCTGGACCAGCAGCCGTACTCTCGATTCAGATGGTAATCTTTTTCAGATGGTAACAAAAAGAATAATAAGGGAATCAAAAAGAATAAAGGAGTATTTCACAACTGCAAAAACTTATAAGGATCAGGATCACAATTTAATTTAGGCTGAGCATCTGATGCCGCTATGATTGTTTTTCTGCAGATACACAATCAACTCCAGGAAATCCCGCTTTTAATAACTTTTGCAGGATTGCCTGCAATAATAGCATTCTTTTCAGTAAACACCCCTCTGATAACAGAATTTGCTGCTACAACACAGCCATCGGGAATCACCGATCCTTTATAGATGTAGGTCGAGCAACCAATCCAAACATGATTACCTACAATAATTTTCTTATCCTTAGTCTGCCTTCCCTCATATTCAAGCCGATGGTAATCTTCATCAAGGAACTGGACATTCCATGAAATAACACACATTTCACCTATTGATAAACCATGAACAATATTAATCAAGGAATTGGCATTTATAAACCCTCCCTTTCCGATTCTGAGTACCGCGTTTTTATCCACAAATATTCTGCACCCTCTGCCTATAGAATACTCACCTTCAAAAACTGCCTTGCCTTTTATATTAAGATAGGTTCTGTCTGATTTATGCATGTAGCCCACATAGCTGATGCCAATCCGGAGTTCTCCGTTTGTTATTATATTTTTCGATCCATCTATCGATACATTCTGATGAGCTACAATTTTTTTTCCTCTTGTCCTGTAATAAAGATATTTAATAAGAACTACAAGTACTATGCAGCCATTAGTACGAAATTTCCTGTAGAGATCTAAAAACTTGTGCATAACAGTGGTCCGGTTATTTCAGATAAGGCTTATAAAGCTAAATGGCAGGTTATATTAACTATACAATCAATCCCGTTTTGTAAGATATTTTCCCCCGATACCCCTGAAGAAGATCTTCATAAACGACTTGAAAGAATTATAGAATTCCGAACCGTTGCCGTTATGAGGGAAAAACTTCCGGACCATTTCTTCATCCCAATAGGTTGTAAAATATTTCAAATATTCAGGATTCTCCGGATTAACAACATAATCTATTGTATCTTTCCATTCATACCTGACAGTCATAAAATTGGGTTTTGTCTCAATCAGCATTTTATATGCAACCGAAGTCTTTGGCAGGTAAGTCAGAAACAGAAACCCAAAATCCATTCCTGTCTTAAACCAGTATTTTTCTTTATCATACAACACCAGCTTATTATCAAGTTCAAGTATTAACCACCGATGAGATTCTTTTGGGAAAAGATACTCACCGATAAGAGATGGGGTCTCAAGATATCCGCATTTTGAAACACGCATCTGTTCTTTCAGGAATGCTTCAGGACTTTCGACATGTTCGAGAACCTGATTACAGATTACATAGTCAAATTCATTATCTGCAAAAGGGAGGTTTTCCCCATCAGCCTGTAAGAACTCCTGATGCTTCAAAACTTTAATATCTGCATGTCTGTGATAATTGGAATCGATAAACTTGTCAACAACCATATTCGATCTCGGATGGGGGTTATGGCCCCCTCCAACTTCAAGTACCCTGCTGTTTCTTTTAATGTTTAAATCAGATCTGGATTTTGGATTGGCTGTCTTCATAATGCAGGTTTTTAATTTACACAAAATTAGTTTTTTCCTGTCACTTTTATTCCGGAGTGAAATAAAATTTAACTCTTCAATTTTGAGAAAAAAATTGTAAAAAGTCATCATAAACGAAGGTTAATATCTGGAATATTTTTCAGTCAACCTGTCTAATGTGCATAAATACAATAACATACGAAAGCTGGCACAGCGGTTGCATAATTATTGGCATAACTTAAAAACTTAAAAAATGAATGTAACAATTGTAGGAACAGGATATGTAGGTTTGGTAACCGGAGCATGTCTGGCTGAAACAGGAGCAACAGTCAATTGTATCGATATCGATGCAAAAAAGATTGAGAATCTGAATAACGGAATTCTACCAATTTATGAGCCGGGTCTTGAACCACTCGTGAAAAGGAATGCTGAAATGGGACGTCTTTTCTTCGGAACCAGTCTCAGGAAAGTACTAAATGACAGCGATATTATATTTATTGCGGTTGGTACACCTCCTGATGAAGATGGCAGTGCAGATCTTAAATATGTGACAGGTGTTGCATCAGAAATAGGTCGGAATCTGGAACATTATACGGTAGTTGTTACAAAAAGTACAGTGCCCGTAGGTACCGCAGGACTTGTACGCAATGCTATTGAGAAGGAACTCAGCGAAAGAAATCTCTCTGTTAAATTCGATGTGGTTTCAAACCCTGAATTTCTCAAGGAGGGTAATGCTGTTGATGATTTTATGAAACCTGACAGGATAGTTGTTGGAACAGATTCTGAAGAAGCCCAGAAGATTCTGAGCCGTCTGTATAAGCCATTTGTTCTCAACAATCACCCGCTGATATTTATGGATATTACATCCGCTGAAATGACTAAATACACAGCAAATGCAATGCTCGCAACAAAAATCAGCTTTATAAACGATATAGCAAATTTATGTGAAATAGTAGGTGCTGATATACATTCTGTAAGAAAAGGTATCGGTTCTGATTCAAGGATAGGCAATCAGTTTCTTTATGCAGGTATAGGATACGGAGGATCATGTTTTCCAAAGGATGTAAAAGCTCTTATTAAAACGGGACATGATTTTAATTATGATCTTCAGATTCTGCAGGCTGTTGAGAATGTAAATAACTCTCAGAAGAACATACTCTTTAATAAGATCAGCAATTATTTTGAGGGTGAACTGGCAGGAAAGACCATCGGTTTATGGGGATTATCATTCAAACCCGGAACTGATGATATGAGGGAAGCACCATCGGTAGTACTTATAAACCAGCTTTTGGAAGCAGGTGCTAATGTAAGAGCATATGACCCCGTTGCAATGCACGAGGCAAAAAGAATCCTTGGCGACAGAATTGAATACGTATCAGATATATACGAAGCTGTTATATCAGCAGATGCTCTTGCCATAGCAACCGAATGGAATGAGTTCAGATTACCGAATTTCAAAGTTCTTTCGAAACTGATGAATAACACTGCAATATTCGACGGCAGGAACATTCTCGAAAAGGAAGAGGTGTCAGAGTATGGTTTTGATTATTTCAGTATTGGAAGAAAGAACAACACAATCAACGATAACAAACACACAGCAAATATAAGTTTGTAATAATGAAAAGAATTCTAGTAACAGGAGGTGCAGGATTTATAGGATCTCATCTCAGTGAGAAATTACTGAAGGGGAATAATGAAGTGATAAGTCTCGACAATTATTTTACAGGCTCCAAATCGAATATTGCCCATCTATTATCAGAGAGCAGATTTGAAAGCGTTCGCCACGATGTAACAAAAGAGATTTTCATGGAGGTGGATGAAATCTACAACCTTGCATGCCCTGCATCTCCTGTTCATTACCAGTACAACCCTATTAAAACAACCAAAACATCAGTTATGGGTGCCATAAATGTCCTTGGTCTGGCTAAGCGTGTTAAAGCCAAGGTGTTGCAGGCATCAACAAGTGAGGTTTACGGTGATCCTAAAATTCATCCTCAGGTTGAGGATTATTGGGGAAATGTAAATCCAAACGGAATCAGATCGTGCTATGATGAGGGTAAGAGATGTGCAGAGACACTGTTTATGGATTATCACCGTCAGAATAATGTGAAGATTAAAATAGTAAGAATCTTTAATACTTACGGCCCGAGAATGCAGCCAAACGATGGGCGTGTCGTTTCAAACTTTATAGTACAGGCCTTACAGAATAAAGATATTACAATTTATGGCGATGGTTCTCAAACAAGGAGTTTCCAGTATGTTGATGACCTGGTATCAGGAATGATCAGTTTCATGAATACGGAAGATGATATAATAGGTCCTGTTAATATCGGTAATCCTGTCGAATTCACAATCGGTGAACTTGCAGAAATGGTAGTAAGTCTGACCGGTTCAAGGTCGGGAATAATTTACCTTCCATTGCCTGAAAATGATCCTTTTAAGCGAAAGCCTGATATATCACTTATTAAAAAATATATCGATTGGGAACCAACTGTACAACTGCGTGAAGGATTAATACAGACAATAGATTATTTCAGAACAGTAATTAAAAACTCCTAGGTGATGAATAAGAAAGCTCTCATATCAGTTATCACAATTAATTATAATCAGTCGCAGGTAACAAACCAGCTGCTCGAATCGCTGCAAAAAGTTACATGGCCTGCAGTTGAAATAATTGTTGTTGATAATAACTCGCATGGAAAGGATGCCGATAAAATAAACAATCCTTATTCAAATGTAACCATTGTAAGAAACAACAAAAACCTTGGTTTTGCAGGCGGAAATAATGCCGGTATTAAGATAGCCAAAGGTGATTATATCCTGTTACTTAATAACGATACGGAAGTTGAACCGGGTTTTTTAGAACCTTTGGTCGATTGCTTTGAAAAGCATCCCCTTGCAGGC
>Ga0172362_10002147_pt1 | contig 17136 bp, 13 predicted proteins | sample LakKivs1_kivu2a2_FD_114534 | JGI IMG/M metagenome (GOLD analysis project Ga0172362, IMG submission 114534) | Sediment microbial communities from Lake Kivu, Rwanda - Sediment s1_kivu2a2 | ecosystem: Environmental > Aquatic > Freshwater > Lake > Sediment | place: Rwanda: Western Province, Lake...
CCCTTCAATTTCTATAATGAATTTGATGGGGCTCAAAAAATTTCTCTAAATTCTAACCAAAATTTTATTACACTAACTGGAAATTCTCCATTTAAAACATATTTGGTTCCTTCTTTTCTTATAAAATCACATTCTTTTAAAAGGTTTAGGACAGAGTAGTATTGGTTTAGTGAACAGTTGAGTTTAGAGCATGTCTGTTCCCTGACCTCTTTGCTCGTTTCTAAACCTCCCTCTCTAACCTCATTCGCCAATGTCCTACCTATGCGTATGTAATCTGGGGTTTTTAACGCCATTTCCACGATTTTTAGTAACTCCTTCATATTTACCACCCAAATTTTGGTTATAGCAAAAATGCACCCGCCATACCCTAATTTGCCAATTTTCATTTTTGGCTCAGGAACAAAATGAGTACTATTTCAATAGAGAAGTAATATCAAACGATCCTTTAGATTCCTGAATAGCATCATTTGAGTTTAGACCAAAATTCCTGCTTCAGTCGCTTGAGAATCGCTGGCTACTTCAGTTTTTTAACTTTGAGGACTGCTTCAGTTTCGCTTTCGCACTGTGGCTGTGTACCGCTCAATCGTTCCTGCGCTGTTGCTACCTCTTTGTAATGGTCGTCCTTAGCTTCAACGTTTCCCGAAGGCACCTCTTCCTTTTGAACCTGAACCTTTTCCGTTTCACCTTCAACATCTGCCCTTCTTTGTTCCGCCAACTCTCTCATTCTCTCTTGATATTCTTGCAGTTCCTTTATCTCCGCTTTTGACAATCTAGGTGGACTTTCCGTTTGTCGTTGTTTTAAAACTGACTTTCCTATACCCATAATCTTTCACCTCCTCCGACTTTATTCCCACTCCTCCTTTTCATACACACCGCCTCAGAAAAGTGGCTGGTTACTATACATCTCGGCCTAAAATTCTATGAGTCGCTATGGCAACGTCTTCAGCCGTGATTGTCTCTCTTTCCTTAAAGCTTGGAGGATGAGGAGAATTATGTGCTATGAGAATAGATTCTTCAGCGATCTTCGTAGATGCTTCTTCTAAAATCCTAATCATCTCCTCAACAGCAGATTTATTAGCTCTCTTTACTCCGGCTTTGCCTAGAATTCGTCTGACTGCTAGGAATGGAAAGCCTTCTCTCCTAAACTCGTCTACTCTTCTAACTTCCAATCAAATCCCTCGCTTCAATCTCACTAATTCTCGCACCAAAATTATCGAACGCCCTCTTGATGTGAGTGAAATTCATTCCCTGCCCTTTTACGTGAACAACGCCATTCTTTAAGAGCAGTTGGATGGCTTCATCAAAATCAAATCCGTATCTTTTGATTAAAATCCTAAAATTGTAATCCTTTTTCAACTCATCCAAATCTACCCACTTAAATTCTGGTAATGCTCTTAAAAATGCTTTAAGGGCATAATACTTGTACCAAACACGTAATTCTTTTAGATCCTCCGTCAATTTTTCTGACTTTTTCAAGTCATAGTATGTGACGTGTTTGTTGAATTGTTCTGCCTTGTTTATCTTTACGGTTGGGAACCCAGCCTTCGTCAATTTATTGAAACTGAACCAGAGGGATCCAACACTAATGCCTAATGCCTCATTCATTTCAGCAAAATTGCTATAACCATGTTCTTCGAGGTAGAGAACGACACGAGCCACAAACGGATTTCTGGCGATATCCTTGATCACGTGATTGCTGGAAAATGGAATTACGTCTCTTAAGTCACTAGCCGGCTTAACTTCTTCGACTCGTAATTTCCTGATTTCTATCTCTTCTCTTTCAGAGTGTTCTTCTACGTCCCTTAATTTATCCTCAGGAAGAAATTCTTCCAATTCATCTTCGATTTCATTACCCAATTCAATTTCATTTTCTTGCTCTTTATCCCCATCTTCTCCCTTAACTACTGGCAAATCATCGTTAATTTGTTTCTTTGTCTGTTTTTCTTTTTCCTCAGAGTCGAACTCGAACCTCAAACTTTTTTCACCTTCCCACCGCTTTTTTGGAAACCATAAACTAATACTTTGATTGAAGGTTTGTTTCCACTTACCACTGCTCCTTTCATCTGCCCTAAGCCAAAAAATCCGACCAGTCTTTGCGTCGCTTCATAGGAGTAAAATTATGGCTATAAAGGATATATCGAGTAACGTAAAATCAATGCCTCCCATATTATAAAATAATTATATATAACTTTTGAACAGTAATTATCATTTATTTTTTCGGCTCCTTGTTTTTTCCAGAAATTCTGGAAGCTTTGTCAAATCTATTCCCGCTCCGCATTTTGGACAATGTATTAGGGCAGCAGTTGTAGGAGTTAAATACGAAGTAGTCGGTTCTGAAGTTTGAATTTTAGAGGATTGTACAGGTTCAGGTTCTTTTATACGCTCTTCAATTATTTCCCTTGCCTTCTCTACCGGAACACGTTGGTCTTGAAGTTCTTGGAGTACCCTATCTGTTTCAGTTTGCGGCGTTGGAGGACCAGGAGGGATTGGAATAGAAGGAGCAATCTCATTAAATATTCTATTTTCGATTTCAGTCATTTTTCTTTTAACAAAATCCTTAACAGTTACGTGAGTTAAACCACCATCAAGACTTAATCTCAAATCCAAGTCCCGTAAGACTTCATTTAGGTCTTGAGGTTGTTCTATTAGTTTCAGAAGTGTTATCAAATCGTCTTTTGTTAATTTACTAAGGTCTTTATAATTTGACAAATGTTGTTTAAGTGGAACTATTTTCACATAATTACTGATTGTTTCTTGGGTAGTATCTTCGCCCCTTCTGCTTAACCATTGTGCCAACTGCTTCTGAGTCATGTTCATTTGTTCCATCATTTTTTGATACATTTCGCCTTTCTGAAATTGGGTTAAATCTTCTCGTCTAAAACTCGTGTATGCATACTCGAAAATTTCTTCTTTGGTCAAATATGGTATGTAATTGACCGAAACCGTTTTTATATTTACGTCCGGCTTTTTGGCAGTTTCATAACGCTGATTACCATCTACTATTTCTTTTTTGGTTTGGTCTGTCAGGCAGTCAGTTACTAACAAAGCATGTTTAATGCCATCCCTTTTTATGCTTTCAATTGTCTCCTGAGTCGGTTGTCTGTGCGGCAATACAGTTGAAGGCACAAGTTGCTCTATAGGGAAATTTGGTATGAATCTCTCTGGTTCTCTAAATACTAATTTAGGCGTCTCAAATTTTTCTTCATAAGAAAAATTGAGGTCAAGTGTTTCATCATTTTCTGAACTCATTATTCTATCTCCTTTCTTTTTCAAATCATAAAATATCAATTGTTAGTTGATGATTGTAACAATAATTTGGATTTTTGATGTGCTTTAACTGTAGAGATGTTTGGGTACACATCTCGTTACTTCACGTTTTTTTGCTTGACATATCATATTGGTATAATATATATTATAAGTTCGTGTTACTTAAATATTTAGGTCAGAAAAAAATGATTCACTTTAACAGCATTTCTTAAAATACGGAAGATAAAGATGTATTTGAATGAATTTTTATGAAACTTAAATAGTTCGAAATATCCGCCTATTGATATTTGGCGACAAATATTTGGACAAATACTAATCATCTGGTGTCAATTCTTGTTCTGCTGTATTGCATAATTCGTAGCAATCACATTCTAAGCAGCATGAAGCGAGAGAATTAATCTCTTCTTTGTAAATATTAGTTATTTTATCCTTGATTATCTGAATTTCTTCGGTCAAATCTCTTATCCTTTGACAAGCTATCTTAGGGGCTGTTCTTTCTTCTCCACCTCTCCCTGCCCTTAATCTGTTTTCAAGTTCTCGGATACTTATTTTTTCATGGTAGGCCAATGAAGCCCATTGTATTTGTTCTTGAGGAGTTAATGAAAACTCGGTATTTAGTAAAACTCTACCATGCTCTGGCGTGATTTTCCTTTGTGCGATGAGAGTTTGTACTTCTAGGGGCAAGTTTAACAATCTAATTCTGTTAGAAATATAGCCTTGACTTTTGTTTATCATCATTGCTATGCCCCACTCTGAGGTAGGTATATTGTCTCGCCAACCTCTATAGTGTTGTGCCTCTTCAATAGGATTGAAATCCTTCCTATGCAAGTTCTCAATGGCATGCAGTTTGTAGGCATTCTCATTGTTTATATTTTTCACTATACATGGAAGAACCGACATTCCAACAGAGGTTGCCGCTACATAACGCCTATAACCACATATTATCTCATACCTCTGAATCTGGATCAGAGACCGATCTTCATTAAAATGGTGTTCTATTGGTAACGGTCTGACCAATAAAGGCATTATCATTGTGGAATCCCTAATAGATCGTCTTAACTCTGAAACGTCTCCTACATCTCTCGTGAACAATGGAACAAGCAAATCACTTCGTATGGGTTGAATTTCTCCTAAGACTCTTGTCAGATCATTGATCAAATTCGCCTTATTTCTACGATATGTCTGTCTATCATTAACTGTACGGTCAAATTGTAACATTAGTCTATCAAATTCGTTTGCTGCTCCCCATCCTATAATCATTGCAATTTGATGCTCATACCATGCTCTAAGCCATCTTTTATGTTTAGCACGCATTTTTAGGCCTCTTTAATAAACTATTATCGTATAATATCTCACAAAAAATGGACAGGTTTTTACTGAGCACCTCTATGCCCATTGGTGTAAACAGAAAGGTACAGCGTTCTTCAGTTGCTAAATTATCGACTGCTTTAACGACCCACCGGAGCTTATGCCAATTTAACTCAACATCTGCTTCAATTTCTTCCAATCCATTTCCTTCTCTACTTTTTTTGGTGAGGAAGAAATTAAAAAGCGGGATGCTGGTCCTCTATTGGACGCTCATGCGCCCCACCGCTGGCACTTAAACTAGTACCTACTAATTCAAAGTCAACCCTCCCCACTTTTATATTTTTTGGAATTTCGGTTATATTGTGAATGTACTCAAACTTTGCTGTGTTTCTTTTCTCAACAAAATCTTCTGATATTTTTAACTCAAGTTGAGATAAAAATTTATTTAATACTCTGACGCTTTAATTATTATTACATGTTCTTTAATGAGTAAAAATTTTTTTTCATCACGGAACCAAATAGTTTAAGAAATATTCTGATAAATTAAATAACATAAAGATACTATCGTGTGCAAGAGAGGACTAAAAACGAAGGTACTTGATCTTTTTTGCGGGATGGGCGGATTTGCACAAGGATTCAAATCTGCAGGTTTTAGAGTCACTGGCGTTGATATTTCTGAGCATGCCGGCAAAACATATGAGTTGAATAACATTGGCATATTCAAATACGTTGATCTTTCGCGTTGTTTTATCCAAGGGGATTACGACGTAATTATTGGTGGTCCTCCATGTAAACCATGGTCAGCAGTAAATACGATCCGAAGAGGTAAGAAACATCGCGATTATGTTTTGATCTCAAGATTCTTTAAGCATGTAGAACTTATTCAACCCAAAGTCTTCCTCTTGGAGAATGTACCTCTACTAGCTGCAGAAGAGAAACTTGACCAAATCATAAAGGAACTGAGTAATATGGGATATTCGACGCAGGCTAAAGTAGTATCTTACAGCGACTACGGGGCACCAACGAAACGGCATAGATATATGCTCTTTGGGACAAAACTAGGCAGTGCTGAAATGTTCTTCGAACGCCTGAAAATGCACACAAGTCGCTATAAATCCGTAAAGGATGCTATTTGGAAACTAAGAGATGTAGAAAAGGGTGACTTTCCCGATCACGTTTGGCCTGAATTAAAAACGATCGACAATTATCTGGAAAACTACAAGAGCAATAAGTTCGGATGGTATATTCTGAAATGGAACGAACCTGCACCATCCTTTGGAAACATAATGAAAACTTACATACTACATCCTGATGCATTTAACGGCGGAAAATCTACCCGCGTTATTTCGGTGAGAGAAGCCCTTCTGATAATGGGCTTCGATGAGTGTTTCCACTTTCCTGATGGGCTTGGCCTTGGGGTTAGATATCAAATGATTGTTGATTCAGTCAGTCCTGTATTTTCCTTTGCTGCTGCTAAAGTAGTAAGAGAATTGATTAATCATTGAAAGGCGAATTAGTTTGGAGCGTTCTGATCTTGCTAAAAAACTTCTTGAATGGTGGGGTAAGAACAAACGAGTTTTTCCGTGGAGAGAAACAAACGATCCTTATCGTGTAATAGTTAGCGAGATTTTGCTACATAGAACAAAGGCTAACCAAGTTGTACCAGTATATAACGAATTTATTAAGAAATTCCCAACGATTGGGGCACTGGCAGAGGCTTCTTTTGTTGAAGTAAAAGAAACAGTTTATTCCTTAGGATTACTTTGGCGAACTAAAGCTCTTTATAAAATGGCTCAAGACGTTGTAGCCAGATTCAAGAATGAAATACCTATTCAAAGAGAAAAATTAGAATCTTTACCAGGAATCAGCCATTATATTGCTTCAGCAGTCAGATGTTTCGCTTTTGGTTATGCTGAAGTTTTACTTGATACAAACACGGTCAGGATAATCGGACGGATTTTTGGAATCAGATCTTCTGATAGCTCTCGACGTTGTAGAACCTTTCGAAAACTCTATGAATTTATTCTTGATAAAGATAATGCGAGAAATTTCAATTATGCCATGCTTGACCTTGGTGCCCTTGTTTGCTTACCAAGAGAACCTTTTTGTAATATATGCCCTATAATCTATATATGCATATTTGGTAGCCATAGGTTGGATAAATTGAAATGCGAGAAATATTTGTCACAGAGCTTATAAAAGAAGTGTTGGGGCCACGCGGTGGCATATACGAGATTTTGGACGAAAGTCCTGTTTCAGAATACATCACGGGAGTTCTTGCTCCGATTGTTGAAAAAGAGTACATTCCTCCAGAAATTGACAATGAGGCACAAATTCCAACTGAGGATACTCAAACTTATGAGGAAGAAATAGATGATATCGATGTTAATACGCCACCTCTCTTTTATCCTGCTCTTGATCCAAAAAGTAAGCCCTCAACTATGGGATTATCCTTTATTATAAGATCTGAAGTACCCAGAATAGACGTATGTTTAACTTGGGCTAGATATGAAGGATTTATTATTGAAGATAATAAGCCTCGATGGAAACGTAATCCACGATTTTCTATTTTCACACCTGAACTCAAGTCTACAATTCTGTGGTTTGATAACCAAGGAAAACAAACGGATGATCCGTCAAGAGCTGAAATTTCTTACCATCTAATCGTTAATAGCCAAAAAGAAAATTGCCATTTTGTACAGATGTATGTCGTAAATAGGATCAAGCCAAAAGAAGGGGAGATGATCACGGCAGATGACCATATTTTTCAACCTCAGATACGGGTATCTTGCGGGAATGGGACCAATCTAGTACCTGGCATCCGAAAAACTCCCCAAGGTGAAGAAGAGAAAGAACTTGAGTTCTTGTATAGAGAAAGACCGTTTTATTCAAGAGGGCATTTGTGCTCCGCTATTTGGAAGGATATTGACCCAGAGAATCACCCAGATTCAAATATCCAATTGGATTTTACCGAGTGTGTTCATGACGCCCCCTTCACGTGGCTGGATGGAGAGTTACTTTCTGACCTTGAGAGAGACCATTTTTCTATACCTGATGTGCGTACAGAATTTGTTCCAATGTATTCAATACCTTATCCTGAACTCGACTGGTCCGAAGATTATGAACAGCAAAAGCTAGTTCTGAATGCTTCTGAGCTCGCAGAAAAGTGGGACAGTGAAGACCTAATTTATGCGCTTTCTCCTCTTGTTCAGGGGTATGAGAGTTGGATAAACTTACTTGAGAAGAAAGTTGATTCACTAAAATCACCACAGAATATTATAGCTCGGAAAATAATTGGCGAATGCAGAACGGTATGCAATAGAATCAAGAGCGGAATTGATATTTTAAGTAAAGATTCTGACGCTAGACTCGCTTTTTGTTTTGCTAACAAAGCGGTCGATACCCAATGGAGATGGTCTAATAATTCTGGGTTCAAATGGCATCCGTTTCAAATGGCTTTCATATTGATGACGTTAGAGTCAATATTGAATAGAAGCTCTGATTTTAGGACTACTTGCGATCTACTTTGGGTTCCTACTGGTGCTGGAAAAACAGAGGCATACTTAGCTATTGCTGCTCTTACAGTTTCATACAGAAGGATTAAAGCGCTGAAAAAAGAGACACCTGAACCTACTGGTGCTGGAGTTTCCATAATTACTCGCTATACATTGAGACTTCTTACAATTCAACAATTCAGAAGAACCCTAAAAATAATGACAGCCTGTGAATCCCTTCGAGTTTACAATTTTCTTCAAAAAGGTAAACCCGTTGGTTGGAGACCTGAAAAATGTACAATTAGAGACAATTTCCTTTGGGGCTCAACACCATTTTCAGCTGGTTTGTGGGTTGGTGGAAGTGTTTCACCGAACAGCCTCTGGGATACATGGGGCGGAACTGAAAATATCCCAGGCGCACTTAATATCTTGAAGGGTAAAGAGGGAGAAGGCGAACCCGCACAGGTACTAAATTGCCCAGCCTGCGATACTATTCTCGCTGTCCCTGAAATGGGATTACAGCAGGGGAATCACGAAATACATCTTATCGTGAGTGTATCTAATGAAGGGCTTCTGCGCAGTTTAATCTCAGAACTCACAGGAAAGGTTTTCCGCAGCATTACTATAACTTATCCCGTAAATGTTTATCCCCACGATTTTAAAGGCTACTATACCTTAACTTTCCAGATTAAGGCTGCGACCATTTTAGGTGCAAGAGATATTGACGATTTTTGGTCAAGCATTAGCTTATTTCTACAAAATAATGGTTGCAATAATGAACTTGTTTCTGCCCGTAGCTCGAGACCTGGCTATTTCCTAAGGAATTACATAGCGAGAGGAAAAAAAGATTATGATTTTGAGGTTTTTTGCCCCAAACCAACTTGCCCTCTACATAGTCCTTGGTGTGGCGGTGCACCCACAGGATGGATAAATGGAAGAGCTCCGAGTGTTTTTACTCCAAGTCCTGAGAGCACTTCTACTCCATTTTTCCATGATGATAACAGACCAATCGATGTGCAAGAGTCTTTCCAATATAGTAATAATTTACATATTGCTGATAGAATTCCCATACCATCATTAACCGTTGAACAACAGATATATCGAAGGCTACCCACCATCATAGTTGCGACTGTAGATAAGTTCGCTCGGCCCCCTTTTGAACCTAAGGCATCTGCCCTTTTTGGTAATGTACAGTATCATCACTGTATATATGGTTATTATCGTCAGTATCAACCTGTCAGCCAACAGAAGGATTCAAATGGGCATCCAAGTCCATCTGGTTCAAGTCAAGCCAGATTATACCAACAGCTGCCTCATTCTATCGAGAATGTTGACCTTATACTTCAAGATGAGCTTCATCTGGTTGAGGGCCCTCTTGGAAGCTTGGTTGGAGCCTATGAAACCGCTATAGATTTTCTGTCAGGCGAAGGAAAAGACTACCCAATCAAATACATAGCTTCAACAGCAACCATACGCAGAGCTAAGGAACAGATTCAATCGATTTTTCTCCGTCGGTTGCAGCTTTTTCCACCGCATGGACTAGACGCTAATGATCGTTATTACGTAAAAGAAAGGGAACTTCATGCTCTAGACGACACAACTCGTGGTAGACTGTATGTGGGCATATGTGCGCCTGGTAGAGGACCACTAACACCAATCATTCGTATTTATTCACGAATATTGGAGTCCGTCTGGCAACAAAGGAGACAATTCGCCATAAATACATATTGGACATTAACAGGATACTTTAATGCTATCAGAGAGCTGGCAGGTGCAAGAGCTCTATATAGACAAGACATACCACAAAGAATGAATCGAATATCCGGCAGCAATTCACGACCAATAAGTGATGAAAGAGGTCGTGTAGAAGAACTCTCTAGCAGAACCAGATCAACTGATCTTCCAGCTATTCTTAACATGCTGGACAGACCTTACCCAGATTCTCCTGACATGCTCTTTACAACTTCTATGTTCGGTACGGGTGTTGACATCTCGAGAATTGGACTCATGGTCGTAAATGGTCAACCAAAAACAACCTCTGCATACATTCAATCTACAGGTCGAGTTGGAAGAAGTAGGGGAGCATTAGTGGTAACATTCTTAAGAGCATCGAGGCCTAGAGACCTTAATCACTATGAATTCTTTGTTGGCTATCATCGTCAACTTCATAGATTCGTAGAGCCTGCAACAGTATATCCTTTTTCACCCGGTGTGCTTGAGCGGACGGTAGGACCTGTCAGCGTCTTCATTCTTAGGAATATGAAAGGACAAACTATTGATTGGTATCGTGATGATACTGCGCCACTTATGTCGAATAACAGAACATCAAACTCTGAGGTTCAAACCTTGCCGCAAATATTCGAGAATCGAGGGCAACTGCAACCTCGTTTTCGTAAGCCACCTTTAGCAGTTATAACACATCTCGTGAATTCAAAGCTTGATAAGTGGCAGATGGTCGGAGCAAACAGACCTGAACTTAGATATGTCGAATATGCAATGAATAGATCACCACAGGCTCCAGTGGTTTTAGGGGATTATCAGCACAAACATGCAAAGAAAGACGTCGTTTATGAAAACGCTCCTCGTTCATTACGCGACATAGAGGAAACAACAGGCTTCCAAGTGAGATGAGAAAATGTCTCAGCAAATACGTCTATCCCAGTTCGTCATAACTTACGGTCCAGGTTCAATAATTGAAGGCATAGAAGGACCTCGTATTGTTCCAACATCTGATATTGGTCTCTTCGTTTCGGGTTCTACATTAGTACCTTGGGACTTTGAAATCTCTGATCAGAGAATGTCACACGGATTGCTTGATGGATCAAGAATATATAGACTGCCATCAAATGCTGAGCTTGGTATGCCTGAGAACCGCTATATTTATCAAACAAAGCCTTTCCCACTATGGCGATTATGCTTAAATTCGATTGGTCACAGAGGGGATTTTTACGTTCTATATCAAGCATCAAGCTGTCCTGTCTGCGGAAATATAGGCAGAAAAGGTCGCGAGGCAATTCGTTTCATAAAAGCATGCTCCAAAGGACACATTGATGAAGTAGATTGGTATTTTCTTGCTCACGGGAATCGAACTGGTTGCCAACAATCGCGATGGTTCAAATGGCATGGCGGAGGGGGGGCTTTATCAAAGGTAAGAGTAGAATGTCCCAGCTGTGGGAGCAGCGTATTCAGTCTTGGATGGGCTTATGGTCAAAATTGGCGATGCAGCGGTAGATACCCAGAACGTGAGCCACTAAATTCTGCTCCTATAAGACTTGGATGTAGTAAAGATGCAAGAATAATTCAAAGGCAAGCATCAAATTTGAGAATACCTGAGTTACTCACACTTTTTTCAATACCTCCTCGCTATACAAACCTTCATAACCTTCTGCAAATCAGACCCATTTACGAAAATATCATTGGCAGTAATCCGTCTTCAAAAACCCAGTTCGCACAAATTTTAAACAATCTTTCGCAGAGAAGTCGCATAAGTCAGAGTGTCGCATCGGAAATTTTGAATTATCCATGGGAGGAGATACAATCTGCTGTGCAGGATGTTCTCAGCCCTATTCCATCTTCATATCGTGAACTAATTTTAGAAGAATTTAATTCTCTTATACTTGGCTCAGAAAGCGGAATCCCCCCAGTTCATGGTAATATTCCCCAATCACCCGTTTTAATTGAGATTGATCCAAATATGCGAGTTCAGGCAATTGGACCCGAAGGTACTAAATTTCGTATAACGCCAATTCGCAAGCTGAGTACAGTTACAGTCCAACGTGGTTATCGTCGAGATGTCAACACAAAAGACAAGTACCCACTTGTTGTCCCAACTTCAATTCACGATCCCGTGGATCCTCAACAGAAATGGTATCCCGGCGTTCAATTCCTTGGTGAAGGCATATTTATTATCTTAGAGAATGATGAAAAAGTAATTAATTTCTCGTCATCAGAAGGAGCATCAGCCAATTGGCTCAACACTCATTGCAATTCTTCTTCATATCCTGATCATGTATTCCGAGACCCTCAGATGCGTGAAGAATTGCATCCATTGTTTGTATGGTGGCATACTTTCAGTCATCTTATAATAAGAGCAATTTCCGCAGAGGCAGGTTATTCATCAAGTTCCATTAGGGAGCGTATTTACTTTGAAAACAAGCCACCGAAAATAAGAGGAGGTATTTTGCTCTACGCGACACAGCCTGGAAGCGAAGGAACCCTTGGGGGTCTAATCGCCCTTGCTCCATACTTCCAAGATATTCTCGGGACGGTATTTGACCAATTGGCTACTTGTTCAGGAGATCCCCTATGTAAATCACATTCCTTCCAAAGCGGGTTTTACAATGGTGCAGCATGTTATAGTTGTCTTTTACTTTCCGAAACATCCTGTGATCACAGAAATATGTGGCTAGATAGGAATATCCTCTTGGAGAATCTTCCGTGACAAAAGTCGAGATACTTGGAACAGGCGCGCAATTTATGAAACAAGGAGTTAGGGGTATTGAGCCTGTGATAGAAGAAATTATTATGCAGGCTTCAAAGGAAATCCAAATACTTGCATATATATTCACTTCTAAGGCTCTTCATATTTTAAAACAAGTAGAGCAAGCAGCAAAGAAAGGCATTAGGATCACCATAATTGTTAATGACCTCCAGTCGCAGGACAAAGTTATAAGATCTAGACTAGAAAATATGGAAGATAATTTTCCTCATGTTCACGTCATTGACTTTGCAGAAAATACCGAAAGGCAATTACACGCTAAAATCGTAGTAGTAGATAGGCAGATAGCTGTGATTGGGTCGGCAAATTTTTCTTGGGGTGGAATGTATTCCAATTACGAAATTGGATTATTAGTTGAAGGCGAACCTGCATGGAAAATAGCTCAACTTGTTGATTCACTAGAAAAAGGATCATTTTGCTAAAGTATTACCTTACCGACCCTGATAATACTAGTTTGAAAGTTTTCAGGTGAAGGAGAGGCTTGACAGACATCTGGCTTCCTCGTTTCTTAAGGGAGGCAGGAGTGAGAAGGGCGCTTACAGCTCTTTATGTAGGGTTAATCGGTTCTAGTGAAAACGCTCGATCTTTACTTGATAACGATGTGGATGCCATAAAGCCTGAGATGGCGCAAGGAAATCAAGTAACCACGTACTGCTTCAGATTATCTATGAGATGGTTGAGATATCTTAAGGAGTTTTCTGTGAGTCAGAAAACCTTTTCCGAACAGTTTCTGGAACCAGCAAGAGCAGTTGCAAGATTCATACTAACAGCACGAGAAAGAGAGCCCTATTCGATGACCTTAAATGGCTTCATATTTCTCAAGTCCCCTCCGTTTTACGATAAAGCTTTTAGAGAAAACATGTGTACTCTTGCCATACTTATTCCTGAGCTTAAATCAGTTTTGAGTATACGTTGTCGTAAACAACAAGCAGATAGTATAACTGTTGGGGAATATCGCATCCATGGAATTCAACCGGTTCCTTTTGTGAACAGAGCACATCCAACAAAGCTAGAGATTGAACCTTTGAATAATACTATAGACCCTTTTGAGTTAAGTTTCTGTAAAATGAGTTTCAAAGACCTTGATAGCATAGATCGATTGCTTGCTTTTGAAAACTTAAGCGAGTTATGGTCAGAACAAATATATGATATCAATAGTACGCTTCAGGGAAGAAGGCTAGGATTTGTTGCTATCTTGGGTGGAAAGGTTTTGTCTACAGGATCTGGACCCTATATTGTTATGCAGGATCCCTGTGGCTCACAGGCGTTTTACAAATTTTTTGTAAATCAGAGAGTCTTAAAATCGCTCAATTTGGACTTGGTAGAACTTGAAGGAATTAACGGAAAGCTCATAAAAGTTATGGTCATATTTTGGTATCGTTATGGTAGCATTAGATTTACTCCGCAGTATCCGGAAATTATAAGTCTTAGATTCGTGAACGACAAAACCTCTCTGATCAAAGATGATCTAATTGGATTTGTTAGATTGCGTGATAAGATTGATTTAAGGCTTTTAGGGGATCGATATACGGAGATAAATCCTTCGTCTCCACCAAAGCCATTAACGGCAACAAGCACTCAACTGATATACGATTTTTCAACTTTAACGGAAAACAGAATTGCTAGAATATTCTTAGAACAAAAGGCTTTGATAAAATCACTTCGAGAAAAAATGATTTTTGAAGTAGATAAAAACCAAGAGAGATCTTATTTTGTCTTGCCCAAACAAGTTCTGAATGAAAAAAGACTAAAACTTAAAGGTATGGCAGAGTGGATATATGATAACAAACCTCTGCTCCATTGTCTTCTTGCATTGTTAATGAAATGCGACCTTAATGGAGAACTTCCTACCAATTATAAAGAATTCGTTACCAAGTATCCAAAATTTGGCTCTTTTTTCTCTCTCGAAAGTTTCCTTTGGCTTAAAAACTTGGATTTAATTTATATAAAAAAAGAGAACCCCATTCAGGTTTCAAAAAGAGGTGTAGACGTTGCCTACCTAGCTCTAGAAGAGCTGGTTACCAACCAATTAGAAAAAGTCATCTCGAAGATAAATTTTGTCGATTTTGTCGGACTTGAAACCAAAATTCCAGTACCACCAACAATCTTGCTAAAATCATTGCGGGAACTGGAAAGGAAAAGGGTAGCAACTCCTTCTGTTGTTGATGGAGTCAAATGTGAACTTTTTTGGTTTCGGTATGGAAAGGAAGTAACGGATCGAATAAATGATGAAATGTCACATAAACTAATGTTTCTTGAAGAGCAAGTGATGTATATACTAAATTCAGTCCATCATCCGCTTCATGCAATCGCAGTATTAGAAAGAATTAGAGAACGGGGACAAAACCTGAGTTATCCAGCATTATCTATGGTGCTTTGGAGGCTCGCAGATAAGAAAAGAATAGAAAACAAGCTAGATTTCTGGTTTTATCCGTTGAAGACACGGGTCGTGAATGTTTTAGAGGAAAAACCTTTTGAGGCATTTACGACTGAAGAAATAGCCATAAAAGTTTCCTATGCACCTATGCTAAGTCATTTGATAGAAGTTAATAAGATCTTGAAAGAGTTAGAATTAGAGGGCGTGGCACAAGAAGTAATAGACGGTCAATGGTCTCTTCCGTTACATAATAATGGTGATCGAAGACAACGAATTCTGGAGAATGCTTGTAGAAAAAAAGTTTTAATTCTCTTAGAAAGATCACCAGTCAAGGAAGAAGAATTGCTTTATAATATTGTCAGTTTTGTATTATCAACAAAAAAAAGAATTCAAATATCTGAATCCTCTCTGCAAATTGCTTCCGAAGTAATTAGGAAAATGCTTGAAATAGGTGAAATTATCAGAAGCGGGAATTTTATTAAGATTAAATAAAGTTTGTTTGTGAATATAACGCTTTAATGATGAGTAGCAAGTATCTGTCTCCAGTGCGCTGGTTTTGTGTTAACCCAGCCTTTTGCGTCGTAGATTTTGGTCCCGATCACGTCTGAGGGCATCAGGTCTGGGGCGAATTGTATTCTATTGAAGGTGCAGTTCAATGTTTCAGCCATGGTTTTGACAAGAAGGGTTTTCGCTAAGCTAGGGACACCTTCAATCAGCACATGACCGTTCGATAATAATGCTATTAAAAGGTTCTCGATTACATCGTCCTATCCAATAATAACTTCTTTCACTTGGTCTTGAATGGCAATCAGGAGCAATCAGGACATTTCTTATGGTTTGAATTTCAGACATTCCACTAATAATATTTATTTTTATCATTATAAAGAAAATTTTTCAATCGTTCTACTTACTCGCTTCTTTTTATAGACTTTGGTAGTCTGAGCTTTTTACTTTCTTCAGGCGTCATTTTCCTTGCGCCTTCAAATATATTCTTTAACCCTTCTTCAGTATACTTACTCGCGAGCCTATCGAGGTCTGCTTTCAGCTCCTCGTCAGTCCTCTTTAGCTCTTCGTAGTTCTTCTTTTGCTCTTCAAGGTCTACCTTGAGCGTTGTAATCGTTTTGAACATGTTTGCCATCTGCTCCGTAACTTCGGAGGGAATGACCGTTCTCTCTACAATCTGCTTTTCTTCAGGAGTCAAGTAGTGCTCTATGCCCGCATAGATCTCGCGCAGTTCCTCTTTCCGTGACTGCCCCTGAAAATATGTTTCTTCCGTTCCTTCTAACCTATGCCCCATCATCCAATAGACAACGTTACGGTTTACGTTCTTTCCCTGAAGAGTGCTGTCAAAGAATTTCCTAAAGCAGTGGGAACGGATTCTTCCGTGCTTGCCATTTAATTCCAGTTGCGCTTTCTTTGCTAATGATTTGAACATGGCGGTCCACTGCACAGTTGACAGCGGAGTGTTGCCTTCACTTTGCCCCTGAAAGACATACTGGTTTCTGACGGCTTCAACCCCGTCCTTTTCTATCCGGTACTTCAAATCGGTGCTCAGCAGCTTAATCCCGAAAGCGCCCAAGAAGGTGTAGCGTTCACCAATCTCCCTTCCCATAGTCTTTTCCGGCAAATACTCGACAGCCATCGGAGTTTTCTTCGCTTTCAAATTCTGCAGGTCGTATTCTGTCAGGTCACTCACTTTGAACTTTTGCGCATCCCCCACTCGCATTCCAGTTTGGGCAAGCCACACTGTGCGAAGCTTCTCTTTGTAATCTCCCGCGTCCACCAACGCTTTAAAGTCGCTTTCGCTCAGTTCTACGTCCCTAAATTTCCTTTCCTTACTTTTCCTGTATGTAGTGTCAGCCTTCGTCATCGGCAACCCAATGTAGCTGTAGAACGACTTAACAATCATCCTCGCCGTGGTAATTGTGCCGGAAGACAACTCTGACTCAAGATTATTGAACGTTGTTTGAAATTCGCGCTCAGCGCTCTTTCTCCTCAACAGTGACTCGGACGCTGTTTCTCCGTCCTTGGGCTTGTAGTCGTTAGTCCGTTCTTCCAACAATTGGCTGGGAGTCTTACCCACCCGCTCACAATACAAAATTAAATATATTAGGTACGTTGTTCTCGTATCACTCGCTTTTCCCGATAACCATTGCTCCACTAACCGCTGAGTTTCCTCATCATACTGCGCC
>Ga0172362_10002148_pt1 | contig 17125 bp, 11 predicted proteins | sample LakKivs1_kivu2a2_FD_114534 | JGI IMG/M metagenome (GOLD analysis project Ga0172362, IMG submission 114534) | Sediment microbial communities from Lake Kivu, Rwanda - Sediment s1_kivu2a2 | ecosystem: Environmental > Aquatic > Freshwater > Lake > Sediment | place: Rwanda: Western Province, Lake...
CAAAGATGATCTGGGGCGGCTGCGGGTCGGCGCAGCCATAGGCGTGGGCGGTGAGAACGCGGGACGTGCCGCGCTTCTGGTGGAAGCGGGGGTAGACTGCCTGTGCATCGATGCTTCGCATGGCCATACGGAGAGCGTCCTGGCCAGCATTGAGAAGATGAAAAAGAGATTCCCCGACGTCGTCCTGATGGCCGGAAATGTGGCCACAGGTGAAGGCGCGCGTGATTTGATGGATGCCGGCGCCGATGTGATTAAAGTCGGCCTGGGGCCGGGATCGATTTGCACGACGCGGGTGATTACCGGCGCGGGAGTACCTCAGATTACGGCGGTCATGGCCGCCGCAGAAGAAGCCAATAAAAAGGGTGTGGCGGTCGTGGCCGACGGCGGCATTCGGTTTTCCGGAGACATTGCCAAAGCCCTGGCGGCCGGTGCTGACGCAGTGATGATCGGCTCGTTGTTCGCAGGGATGACCGAGGCGCCGGGCGAGACCCTGCTTTTTGAGGGACGGTCGTACAAAGTGTATCGCGGCATGGGTTCGGTCTCGGCCATGAAGGCCGGGTCGTCGGACCGCTACTATCAGGAAGATAATGAAATCTCCAAACTGGTGCCCGAAGGTGTCGAGGGCCGCGTGCCGTATCGGGGAGACCTGGCCGACGCAGTGTATCAACTGGTCGGCGGAGTACGCGCGGGGATGGGAATTTGCGGCGCACGGAATATTGCCGAACTCCACGAGAAAGCCCGATTCCTGCGCGTCAGTGCCGCCGGGATGCGCGAATCGCATCCGCATGATGTGGCAGTTACCAAGGAAGCGCCCAATTATCGAGTAATGTAACCAGTGGCGGGATTTTTTAATTCGGGGATGGATCAGTGTCGTCGGAATGGAAGCCCTGGCTGGAACATGCTTTTACATTCGGGTTTCGTCCCGAACAAGCAGCGGAGTTCATCGCCCGTTTGGCGAAAACACCCGAACGGTTGACCAAGCTTATTGCTGCCGGTGGGGCCAGGCTGACGGTCAAACCCGCGCCGGACAAGTGGTCGGCGTTGGAGCACGCCGGACATCTGCTGACCGCCGAGCGGTTATGGGATATCCGGTTCAAGGAATTCGCCGAGGGGAAAGACACGCTGTTTCCGGCGGAGATGTCCGGCCGCAAGACGTCCGAAAAAAATTACACTGCTGCCGATCCGGACGAAATCCTGGATGACTTCCGGTGTTCCCGGGAAAACATGCTGGATTACCTGCGGCGTCGCCCGCCGGAGTATTTTGCCCGAAAAGCCCTGCACCCGAGGCTGCAAAAGATCATCTCACCCGTCGATTTGCTGTATTTCATTGCCGAGCATGATGAACATCATCTTCCGGTGATTGAACGGCTGTTGCAGTAGCCTATCTGCCGCTACGTATTCGTCGACGGTGTTTTCCCGATAAACAACGTTTGCGTGGGGTAGGCGAATTCGATACCGGCCTCGGCAAACCGCCGATGCAACTCCAGGTTGACCTGCTGCTGGATGTCCATGTACGTCCGGTAATCCGGGACTGCGACGAAATAGACGATCTCGTAATTCAGCGAAGAATCGCCGAAACTGGCAAAATGGACCCGGTCGAGGTCGGCGTTGTCGATCGCCGTGAAGACATCCTCGACGATTTGGGGGATGACGACCAGTTTTTCATGGGGGGTTTGATAGACAACGCCGATGCGAAAGTTGATGCGCCGTTTTTCCATGCGCTTGAAATTGCGAATGCGGCTGTTCAACAGGTCATTATTGGATACAACGATCTGCTCGCCGGACAGACTGCGGATGCGCGTGGTTTTCAAGCCGATATGCTCGACATTGCCGTTGACCTCACCGACGACGACATAATCCCCGACGACAAACGGCTTATCCAGCGCGATGGAAATCGAGGCGAACAGGTCACTGAGGACATTCTGCAAGGCGAGGGCGACGGCAATGCCGCCGATGCCCAGCCCGGCGACAAAGGTTGTGATGTCGATGCCGAGGTTGTCCAAAATGACCAGGACGACTGCCGCCCAGACGGCGATCTTGGCCACGATGCGCAGGGCGGTAAATGCCGCCACGCCGCTGGTGTCTCCCTCTTTTTTCTTCCGTTCAAGAGTGCTGGTAATCCAGAACGAAATGACGCCAATGCCCCACACTGCAGCCTGCAGGATCACGACGATGAGCACGACCTTGGTGATGACCCGATCGACTGTTTCCGGAAGGGCGAGGAAATGGATGCAAATCAACAGGGAAAATAACAGCAGGAACATCTTCTTGGTCTGGCGATGGAGGAGGTCGATCAAAAAATCATCGATCTTGTTTTCCGTTCGCTCGGCCATCCCGGCCAGCCGCCGGATGATGACATGCCGCACCAGGACCAAAAGAAGATATGCGGCCATCGCGATCCCGACCGCGAGGCCCCATTTCCACAGCGGATTCCCCAGCACCGAGTAATCGGCTAATCGTGACAAGTCCATATCAAGCCCGCTTCCCATCTATTTCCCATTGCCGCCAAAGTAAAAACTCCGGGGAGATATGCAACAATTAATCGAACGCGGCCGGATGAGCCAAAGACATCAAATGAGGGTTCGCGGTTAACTGCCCGATACAAAAAGCGGGCGGGCCGCATATTGCGCCCGCCCCATGGATTCCGAGTGATATGCCTGTCGGCTATTTTCCTGCATTCCCGCGGAGTTCAGCCGCCAAAGTCTTGATTTCGGTGAGGTCCATTTGCATCTCGCTCCAGCCGTACCACAGCGCATAATCGGGGTTGGCATGGAACGTCCCCTGAAAAGCCCGCATCCGATGCTCGAGGAACATGACAAATAACTTTTGCTCGATTGCGGTCGGTGCATCATGAAATGTCAGCAGATCAGGAAAGGCGAAGGCATAATTGCCCGGTTTGGCCAGCAAGCCGTCGGCGTACAACCCCGCCACGATGCGAATGGCCTCGGCCATCATGCGGTCCGCCTGTTTGATCATCCCGTCGCCCTTGGCCAACTCCGCCCCTGCGAAATTCTCAGAATGACATTGGCTGCAGGCATTCAACATCTTGTCCCGGTCTTTTTGCCATTCTTCCTGGGTCAAGCGGGCTACGTCAGCGGCTTTGACGACGTCCAACCTGGCGGTCGGCTGACCCGCCGGATCCAGTACTCCCAGCCCCTGCAGGATCGTCGCCCGGTCGGCAGCCCATTGTTCATCCTGCGGCATGGGCAGCCGGACCGCCAGGAAGCCCCAGCCGGCACGTACGGCATGATCCCCGTTTTGCATATGGCACGTCTGGCAGGTGGGGGCAGCGGTCCCTTCCGGCAAAATCCCATTCTGTTTGAGCAGGTAGCGCACACCATGTTTAGAACCGGAGTACATTTCCCATTGCGGGTGGTCGAATCCCATATGACATGTTTGGCAGGCCTGCGGTTGCCGGGCTTCCCTTACGGAAAACGTATGGCGGGTGTGGCAAGCATCACATGAAGCCAGGCCGAACCCGGCGCCTTCGCCTTTTATTTTGGCGATTTCCTCAGGCGATTTTGACCCCAGTTTGTGGCAGCCGCCGCAACCCTTCATCCCTTCGGCCAGTTCCATCGGCAGCCAATGGGTAGTCGGCATGGCGTTCATCGCCGCCCAGGCCAGTGCATGTTTGCCCGAATTGAACTGATTAACGCGTTGTTCATGGCAGGGCGTGCATGTCTCCGGCGTGGGGATTGCCGCTTTGGCGACATCATCGGCGGTTTGATGGTCAGCGCCATGACAGGTGGAGCAATCAACGTCGCCACCGCTATGTTTGCTCAACTGCCAATCGGTGACGATCTGCGGCGTTGCCGTCTTGTGGCACTCTACGCACGTCATCGCCGACGTATTGCCGGATAAAAACAAAGACCCGGCAAGCGCCAGCAGGCATTTTTTGACCATACATCCTCCCAGGTTTGGCCGGTATTCGGTTGCTGAATTCGTGGTTGCCTGATCGGGCATTCTCTTGTGCATTTCACATCGCGTGATGCTCTCGTTCGAGCCAAATACAATATTGATTCGGCGTCGAATTTTCGCAATTCAAAATAGGATGAACATCTCTTGATGTTGCTGTCTTGCCGCGTCGGGGCCGCGCCCGCCGGTAATGCATCCTCATTGGCCAGGACCGAAACGCGATCAGAAAGTGGACCTGATTGCACAGGTTGCTGTACCGATCGGGACAGGTATTTAAATGGCATCCCGGTCCGGCGGGCGAGGGGATGGTTCATTCAATTTACCTATTGTGAATCAAGAGGTTAATTTTTTATGTGACTATTGCATTTCCGGCATACGCTTTGTTTCACTTCCTTGACAAAGATGAGATAAAGGAGCACGCGATGAGAATTCCTATAACCGGCACGAATCGACGCCTCTCCCTCCTGACCTGGTTGGCGGTCATCGGGATCGTCTTATGGGGTCTTGGTGCGACTTCGGCTTCGGGTCAGGGCGGCCCATTCCATGACCGGACCATGACCGCTTTGGAGAAGACTGACCAGATCATCGACAGGGCCAGGGATGCGGTAAATGAATCGGGCTCGAAAAAGGGGGAAATGCTGCTTGAAGAAGCGCTGCATTTCCAACAAAACGCCCGCGACCATGTGCATCAACGTCAATATGGGCAGGCGGCAGGGGTTACTCTCAAAGCACGAGAAAAGGCGCTCGAGGCGATTGCCGCCACGCGAAGCCCGGAAGAAAATGAAAACGCGGTCCGCCTCCAATTGGAGCGTACCGATCAAATCCTGCAGGACGCGCGGGAGGGAATAAGAGCACGGATTAGCGGCCCGGAGAATGGACCAACCCCCCGACTGGATTTCTGGTTGGAACAACAGCAGACGGCCTGGCAGCAATTCCATGAGCGTCGGTTGCGATCGGCACTGAAGCTTACGCTTCAGGTGCGCGGGCAGATTTCCCGCGTTGCCGAACGGGTACGTCGCCGCCATGGCCCGATGAATATTGAACAGTCTTTGCAGCGATTACATGAGTACATTGACCGGGTTCGTGGACCGATCACTGCATCGGGAGTAGGCAAAAATCTCGAAATGCTGGAACGTGCCGAGCGCCGTCTGGCCCAGGCCGATGAAGCATCTGCCGCTGGACAGGTGAGTGTTGCCGATGAACACGCGAAGATTTGCCGGGAACTCCTCGATCGCGCGACAGCAGGCATCGAACAAAACATCGATGCGCAACAAGTAGATGAACTCATTGCCCAGGCGCGAGCAGAATGGGACCGGCTGGAAGGGGCGGTCATCGATGCCGGGGACGCAAGCATCAGACAACTTCACGAGCGGGCCGGTCTCGAATTACGCCGGGCGGAGGCGACAGCCGATGCCGGCGATCTGGCCGAGGCCCTGGCGCAAACCCGAGCCGCGACCAATCTGTTGAATGATATTAGAGAACGTTTGCCTTGAGCAGCAGATAGGGCGGCCCGGCAGTCCGGCTGCCGGGCCCGTCTGCCGCGGGCGAAAAGACCGCATTTAGAGTGCACACAACCAGTTGCCGAGAAGATTATGGATTGTAAACCGTAGCCCCGAGAGGCATAGGTCATTTTCCCGCTCGTACTCGCGGGAGGAAAATCGGTCGCACCTAAGTCTCTGACCGGGCCAGGTGAATGTCTCCAATCCCCGTTTTAATTTCAACCGATAGCTTGCGGCGGGCATCACGGTAATGTTCGGATTCAAAAAACACGGTCGAGCCCATACCGCCGCTGGTTTTGCCCAGGATATCGACCGAGCCGATCCCCGTGCTGCCGCGCGCCGAGACCGGGGTATCCGGGGGGACAATCATTTTGATGTCACCCACACCGGTGTGGAGCAGGATCCGCAATTCTTTTTCGGGAAGGGTACTTTTCGTCAAGTCCAAAAGGATATCACCGACGCCAATTTCGGCATTCAACCCCTTGGCGTCCAAGGCGGCGGCATCGAGCTTCATATCACCGAATGCACGAGTGCAGGATTCGGCGCTTCCCCAACACCGGCCCCATAAACTCCGTTGCAGCAGCAAATAGATACCCAGAAAAATCAATACCACGGGCCAGAGGAATCCGAGGAAATCGCCGAAATCAACACGCCAATGAAAAATTCCATCGAAAAGAAAGAACCCTCCCACAAGGATCAGGATCAGGCCGAATAGTAGATTCCATCGCAGTCGCATCTGCAGACTCCCGCTTACGGTTCTCACGCTCCGGCAAAACGCCGTCTGTCATTCACCATCAAATACGCCGGCACCGCGACAGTGTTTCATCGAATAGTGCAAAAACAGTCGATCCACAACATCGGCGGCAATCGGGGGGCGGCACAATCACTCACGAGTATTGTACCGGTACACCAAGGATCAAGGCGCTTCCCCGGCCGGGGAAGCCCGGATGATTTTGAATGGCGTCAACGTCCGTTTTTGTTTGTTGGTAATTTGGTCTCCGATATTGATCGACAAAAGATACTCACCGGGCTTCAAGGTTGCGTCGTCGATTGCGCCAAATTGGTACACGTCGCGTTCGGGCGAGGCAAACGTGCCCGCATTCTCACTGTGAAAAACGCGTTTGGCCTCAGGATCGAGGATTTCGTATCGGACATCGTATACCGCCGAGTCGCCCGCATTGCGTGCCAGGTTGTACACTTCATAGTAGAAGGCGATTGGCTGCCCCTGCATATACACATGGCTGGGCAACGGCATAACCAGCCGATTGGATTTCACATACGGACTGCCGGGCTCGTAGATTGACCAGACAAACGACGCCAATTCGATGTCCGAGATTTCCTGGACCTCGCGTGAGACGAACTCGGGCAGACGCAGGTTTTTCTTGTAGGTTCCCGATTTTCCGGAATACAGGTCCTCGATGCACACCGACAACTGGTATGCGCCGGGGGGCAGTTCGAAATTTTTCTGTTCGACCATCAGCTGATGCGGCCCACCGGCGGTGCCGACCCGCCGAGTTACCACGCCATAATCCGAAGCGACCTCACGCAAAGAATCGTCACGAATGACTACGGTCCGGCGGATTGAAATCTGCGTGGAGTCCGGCCCGCCCCGCTGCAACTCCGCCAGAGGATATCCCAGGTTTACATCAAGAGTAAAAAACTTCCCTGCTGACCGGAAGCGCGCCAAATCCAGGGCATATTCCAAATGTTCGGCACCGTAATCGTGCATATATATGGCAGGTTGCAGGTCCACAGCGGTTATTTTGGCTTGGATGAAATCGCCGTATTCCTGGCTGGGACCTAAGCCATCATTATAGGGGACCAAAGTGAAAATGCCCAATCCACCCTCATCCTGGAATTGAAAACTCAAACCCAAAAGATAGTAATGCCAAACCTCCCCGTCGAATTCCCGGGGATTAAACATGGTTTCGGAATCGTTGGAGGCGATATGAATGGCGTTGTCCGTGCCGGATGGACCAGTAGTCAGTCCATCCTCGGTAAAATCACGTTCCTGGGTGGCCCCCGCCGAAAGACCCTCCACGCGATTGCCCCGCGCGCTGAGTTCCTCCCGGCGATCCCAGTACTCATCAATGCGATAACTACGCTCACTGGGTTCACCGTAACGAATATACACTTCGCCGCGATCATCCCATGGTGCAGGTCCTAAGGGATTGGAGAAATAATATAGGGAATACCTTACCCGCCGCCAGTGCTCGGTCTGAAATTCATTTTGCGATGTCGTCGGTGTAGGGTCATGCTCTTGCCAGAATATCCTAAGCCATTGGGTTTTTTGCGAATCCGGCAAAGCACTGTAGACGGCAAAATCCTTTTCCCCCAGCAGAGCAGCAATTCCGGCGGTGGTTTGTTTTTCCGTGAGTGGCGGCAGGCCGTCTTCTTCTTTCCCCTCGTATGAACCCGCGCAACCCCCTAGCAGCATGGCACTTATCAACCACCCGTCAATCAGCCGGAGCCACCGTCGGCCTGCCGGACTCATCTGTTCCATTTTCGAGGCCCCCTTCATTATTTCCTCGCCGTATAACCTGCCTATATCATATACGGTCTAGCCGGCATAAGATTCCGCAAACAGACATGAATTCGGGAAAAAATGCAAAAATCTATTTGCTTTGGAGGCGAAGATTATCGATCTTTGTCACAGGTCAGGGGGAAGGTAAATCCCCCAGGGTGAAAGGGTATTTTGTTCGAGGGTGATTGATTTAAGCGATTTTCCAAGTAATGGCAAACAGAAGGAGCACCAATTGCCGGAGGAGGTGATGGCCGATTAGGCCGCTTCCAGGCCGGCGTTTTGCGAACGTATCCTCTATAAGAAACAAACGTATTTTCCCTCACCTGACAAATCCCGTCAAATTTTACGTTTCCGTAGTAGTATATCGACATTTTCTAAACTGGGCTGAATCCACGTCCGGGATTAATCGGACGCGGACCCGGCAGATGGCCTGGCCATATCTTTGTTGGCAGCAAGAAGATAAATATCCGGCCGTCCGGTTTATGGCCTATCAGGTGAGGCAAAGCAGGAGAGGGGAAAAGAGGGTATTTTGGGATAGTTTGAAAAACAAATAACCCGGTCATCGGCCAGATCAACGTACGAGAAGTTGCTACGGTTTTCCCGGCACACAGCTTCGCGCAAATAGATCTTCTCAATGGGGGGATCCGGCTTGCCCGCGTTATCTGCCGATGGCCGGGGAAATTTTACGGGGAGGTGTGTATCACCTTGCACGCAAGCCGGGAGGCGGTCTTTCCGGGGAGCATGCAGGGCACCGCCCCGTATTTTTTAACAGTGTCCACTGAATATGTATGGTCTGATCGCGTGGATCCCATTATTGGTGATTTTGTAAGATCTCTTTTTTTTGATTCAATTGGTGGTAATCGCCTGGCGGATTTTTCGTCGTCTCCGCCGGCCGGGATAACCATATGCAAAATCGCGGCCATTGTGCGGCTAGTTTGACGATAATTGCCCCTTGCCGACCATGACCAGCAAGTAGGTAATTCCGGCAAGGATGATGATTGTCGCCCCGGCGGGAAGGTTGGGAGAGTAGCTGATCATCAAACCGAAAGTCGTAAACGCGATGCTGAAAATGACGGCCAAGATCATGTTTTGGCGCAAAGTGCGGGATAATAAACCGGCGACCGCCGCGGGCAACGTAAGTAATGCGATGACCAGGACCACCCCGACGACGGTCACCAATAAGACGACGGTCAGCGCTACCAGACATAAAAGCAGAAGGTAAAAAAACTCGACATGCACGCCGCGGATGCGGGCGAATTCCTCGTCGAAGCATACGGCTTGCAGCTGGTTGTAGAATGACAAGGCGACAAACACAACGATGACATCCAGGACGCCGATCAGCCAGAGGTCGGCGGCGGATACCATGAGGATGTTGCCGAACAGGTAACTCATCAGGTTTTCATTGTACCCTGGAGTCTGGGCGATGAACATGATGCCGACGGCCATGCCGATGGCCCAGATGGCGCCGATGACCGTGTCTTCGCGCTCCTGCGCACGCAAACTGACCAGCCCGATGGTGACCGCCGCGGCAATCGCGGCAAGAACGGCCCCGTAGAGCGGATGCAGTTTTTCCCAGTTGTTGATGGTCGAAAGATAGAGGGCAATCCCCATCCCCCCGAGCACGGCGTGGGCGATGCCGCCGGCAATGTAAGTGATCCGCCGCGCCACGACGTATGTGCCGACGATGCCGCAGGCGATCCCCGCCAATACCCCGGTCAGCAGCGCATGCTGCATAAAGGTATAATCGGTCAAGGCATGAATAAATTCGGTGAACATCAATTACTCGTTTGTATGCCGGTCATGCCGGACCATGCGGACCCCGGCGCCGAAGACCTCGCTGAGGTTTTCAATTTCGCTGGTCGGATGGATGTGCACACCACGTTTTACACAGATGACGCGTTCCACGAACTGTGAGACAAAGGTCATGTCGTGTGAGACGACTACGACCGCCATACGTCGGTTCAATTCACTGAGAACCTGATACAATTCCTGTTCGGCCCGGGGATCCAGGTTGGCAGTCGGTTCATCCAATAACAATAATTGCGGTTCGCAGGCGATGGCCCGGGCGATGAACAACCGCCGCTGTTGTCCGCCGGAGAGGGTGGCAAATGGTCGGTTACGCAAGTCAAACAACCCCACTTCCCTCAATGCTGTCCGGGCCGCGAGTCTGTCCTGGCGGCGAAAGGGGCCGATTACCTGCCCATTGCCCAGCCGGCCCATCAGCACTACATCCACAACGTTGACCGGGAATTTCGGATCGAGGTGCACATGCTGGGGCATATAACCCACGCGGGAGCGAACAGCGGCCGGAGGTTTGTCGAAAAGCCGGACTGTGCCAATATCGGGCTTTAATAATCCCAAGGCGAGTTTAAGTAATGTCGTCTTGCCGCCGCCGTTGGGTCCGACGATGCAGGCGAATTCACGGTCCCCCACGGTCAGGTCAACATCTTCCAACACTGCAGAACCGCCGTATGAAAAAGAGACGTTATCAAAAACGACGATGGATTTGTTTTCGGTCATGGTTTGTTAACCTGGGGACATCACTTACTCAATCGCCCGCATTGACAGATGGCCCGGCCAAAGCCCGTTCAATGATACGCGCCATGCGGCCCAGGTTGGCCAGGTAATCTCGGGCAAGCGGATCAAGGGGCAGGACTGCACCGTCTATGGCTTCGGCGAGGGTTTTGGCACTTTTTTGTGAAAACTGCGGCTGAACAAAGATGACCCGCACGCTGTCTTTCTGCGCCCGGCTGATGAGGTCTGCCAGTTGCCGGGCCCCGGGTTCCTTGCCGCCGGTCTCCACAGCCACTTGCCTGAGACCGTAGGCATCGGCAAAGTACCCGTAGGCGGGGTGATAGACATATATTTTGTGACCCTTCAATGGGGCCAGGATTCCGGCGATCGTCGAATCGATTTCACGCAGATCATGCTGGAATTCCGCCAGGTTCTTTTCAAAGATAGTTGTGCCGGCAGTATCAACCTGGATCAGCGCGTCCGCGATATTCCGTGCCTGAATTTCGACCAGTCGGGGATCAAGCCAGATATGCGGGTCAAAGCGACCATGTCGGCCATGCTCGTGGTTGTCGTTTATTTCTTCATCCATCGACCGCAGCGTGATGCCCTTGCGCGTATCGACTATTTGCAGCCGGGCATTAGTCATCGATGTTTTCTGCAGCAGCCGCTCTTCAAAGGGCAAACCAATGCAGAAGAAGATTTCTGCCTCGGACAATGCCGCCATTTGCCGCGGCGTTGGTTCGAACGTCTCCGGCGATTGCGCCGGCGGCACCAGCACATCCACGGTGATCCGCTCGCCGCCTATGCGTTCAACAAAATAGGCCTGGGGAGCAATACTGACAAAAGCCCTGGTTTCGACCGTTTGTTGTCCCTGTGCCTGAGAAATAAGTGAACTGTGCGATGCGATGACCAGGGCGAATAATTCAAGCAGTAACCATCCCCGCGAGCGTTTCGCCCATATTGTGGATATCAATTGGCGCGTATTCATGTCAGTGGACTTTCCGCGTTGGTTTCCCGGGACATACCAGGTATTGTTCATGACATTCGGCACATTCGACGATGACATGGTTGACCGCAAATTCATTCCAATGAGATTTTTGCCCCGGGGTAAGGATTCCCGTGCCGTCGCAAAGCGGGCAAACGCTGTCCAAGGCGGCGGAGACGGCATCGCGGATGAACTCCGAACGGTTAGGAATACCTTCCATGGCTTCCAATAGTGACTTGTCCGCCTTGAAAGTTATAATGTTCAATTTTTGCCGTCGCTTTGGCATCCCGACCTCCAGATCTGCGCGCCGAATAGTCGGCGATTATTACATTGTAATACCGATTAAACCCGCCAAGTGTTTGATCCTTCTTTAAGTAATTGGGCGTTGCCGGCAACCACGGGTTAATTGAAGCAATGTTGGATGGCCGTGACGTCTAATAATTAAAGTGGAAAATTGACTTCTTCGGGAATTGCAGACTAAATCCGGAACTTCCGAGTTCCGTTGCCGTAAAAGGAAATAGGGAAAATAATTGGCCGAAGTCATACCACCCCTCACGAGGCCGTGAGGGGTTTTTTTTATTCGTTACTCTTCACCCAGAAGTAGGTCTTATGCATATTGTATTTTTATTGATCTATTACTACAATATGTAGGTTTCATTAAAGTAATTTGCCCCAGTTTTTAGGCAAAATGTCGCAAATCACTTGACTTATCAGCCAAAATGCTTTAGTTGCAGATGTAATACGGCCATGGTATGCTATGGCCTTTACCTCTGATGTCCCCCGGTCTGCCCATGATTTTATGGGGCGGGGAGCATTTGAGGGTTGCAGGATGTGCGCGACGGTGCAGCAGTTGGAGAATAGGGCCGGTCGGCTCCGGCCTCAATCAACCACCTGATCGGAGAAGGGGGTGAGTTGACGATGTATACTCTGGAGGTGCTTGAGCTCGAGGACGTGATTGCCCCGCTGATGAGTCAGGGCGGACAGTAAAAGCCTCCAAAAGCCGTATGACGCCGTCGGAATCTGTGGTTCCGGCGGCTTATTTTTTGGCGGCAAACCTTGCCGAAAATGTCTGCATGTGCCGGCTCAATCGAGCGACGTCCTCGTGGGCAAGGTACGCCTTTCGATCGGCTCCGTCATCGATTGTCTGCGCAGTTTTCTGCAATGTTGTAAACGCCGCGCCGAATGATCTGGCAGCGAGTTCATAGTCGTGGGCGGCATGGTAGAGAATCCCCAATTCGGTGTGTGCCCGCCAGGTTAATTCTGCTGTTTCGTGTGCGGTACCCCACTCCGCCAGTGAACAGAGGAGTCTTTCTGCGACTTCGACGTGCGCCTCGGCCGCTGCTTTTTGCGCCACGCGCCACAGCCATAGCCCACGGTAAGCGACCGGTCCGGCATAGTGACTATTTGTCGTTTTGCTTATATCCTCCGGCAGGGGGAACTCGGCGAGGAATTCATCCAACGAACCGCCGGCGGTGATCAACAATAGCTCGAAAAGTCGATGCCGGCCCGAATTTTGCTCGAACAGACGATGGGCTTCTTCGGCCGGAGCGAACAACTCCGGTGAGATTTCGCCCACGGTCTTTTCGGCCGCTGCCGCCGCCAGGTAAACTTCGGCGCGTTCTCGCGGATCGCCCGTCCTGCCGGCGTGCTCCAGCGCCGCGGTCAGCGCGCGACGGCATCCCTCTTTGTCGTTGAATAACAACCGCAGTTCAGCCTGGAGGACGAAATACCGCGCAATCAGCGAAGAGTCGGCAACGTTGCCCAGCTGCATTTTGACTTTTTCGAGATGGCCCCGACAAGCCCGGTAATCGCCGATTCTGAAAAAGCACCGGGCAAGATGGATATGAAAATATATGCGATAAACATCGTCATCCAGTTCGTCACACCGGTCAAATATCTGCGGGGCGTTATCGATGGCCTTCCGGTATTCCGCCTGCATGAACCAGGCATCAAAAATATTCACCCAATTAATCAACCATTCGTCACCCGCGCCGATCGATTTGTTGATTGTCGCTGCCCGGTATAAGTATTCTTCTGCAGTCGCGTATTCGCCAATGATCACATTGACGGAACCAAGGTTGTTCAGCGTGCGCGCGACCTCTCCCGGCTGGTTCAGCGTTTCTTTGATTCGCAGCGATTCTTTCATATAGTGTTGTCCCTGCTGGAAATCGGCTTTCTGGATGTAGACCGAACCGATGTTGCTGAGGGTCGAAGCCATCACGGCTGTCAGATCGTGCGCCCGCTGAATGGTCAGCGCTTTCAAATAGTATTCCAGCGCCAGGTTAATATCCTGGCGATAGTACGCCACGTTGCCCAGATTATTGAGCGTATGCGAGATTTCAATTTCATCGTTGAGTCGTTCGAAATTTTTCAGGGCTATTTTAAGAATTCGCCAGCCCTTGAGATGTTGTCGTGTGGCTTTATAGGAATCACCGAGATGTTTGGCGGCGGCGGCGTGCAAACGGATGTTCCCGGTCTTCCGGGTAATGGCGAAAACCCGCCGGAAACAGGCTTGAGCGTTTTCATGGATCCCGGAAGCCTTGAATGTCCGACCGCGCACCAACGCGATGCGGGCCAGGGCGTCGCTTTTTGTCGGGTCCGGATCGTATGCCCGGGCCGCCGTATCGGCCAAATCCAGGTAGTGATGTGCTTCTTCCGCTCCCTCGGCGGTGGCCGAATGTTCGGCCCATGTGATTGCGGCAGTGAACGCCTCGCGATGTTGTCCCGCGGCTGAACGGTGATGGGTCAGCCGCCGGTGGACGAGCGGACCCCACATTTCATGAACATCATCCAATGCTGCGGCGATGGTTTTATGCACGTTTCGCACGTGTTCCGGAGGCAAATCCGCCGCCCATACGTCGGCCAGGCCGCTCAAGCGAAAACGGCCATTAATCATCGGCTCCGTTGCATCGTGATCTTCAATGAATATCCCGCACGCAAACAGCTCATTGATTGTTTCCGTGGGGATGCCATCATCAGTCAACAGACGCCCGAGCAACTCAGTGCTGAATTTTGTTCCAAAGATCGCGGCAAAACCCAGGCAGCGGCGCTGGGGCGTAGTGAGTTTTTCCACCGCATAGCCGTATAATTCACGCAACCGCGGATTTGTCGCCGCATCGCCCAATCGCTGATGGTCGATTTGCCATCGACCATGTTGATAAGATACGACTCCGTTCCCCACCCATTCGGACAACACTATATCCAGCGCTTCGGGCAAGCCCGAGGAGAGTTGTGCGGCAGGGGGCGATAGCGCTTCAACGCACTCGTTATCGAAGAAAACACTCTTCAGATATTCGGTCACGCCCGTTGTATCCAATGGGTGTACGACTTGCATGTGGCCGGCTGGGTTTGATTCGCCCGGAAGAACGGGGTCATTCGACGCACTTCCTACGCCGACGATAATGGTGCTTTTTGCATCGTCCGGCCTTCTGGCCGTGAAACCGTCCTTGTCGCCGTCAATCGACCAACCATAAAACGCCAGCTCTCGTTTCCAGCGGGCGAGAATATTGGGAATCCCGGCTCCGGGATCGCCCGCAATCGCAATTGAGGCCGGCCGTCCAAAAGCAACGTGCGGATCGACGGGAAAACCCACGGCAGGGTAAAGGGCGGCCGTACTTTGAAGATGCCAGGGCAGATTTTGAGATTCCGGGAAATTGTCTTCGACAGGCAATCCGACCTGTGCGAATCCGGCAATGACTTTTTCCACGCTTTCCGGGCGTTCGTCAGGATTTTTTGCGAGCATGATATTGATGTATGCCAAAATCCGTGTGTCGATTGTTGTGGAAACTGACTCGGGCCAGTGAACCGATCGACTCAGGTGGCCGTCGATGATGTCGGCCGGTTCGGGTCCGGGAAAGGGGGGAACACCACACAACCATTCGTACAAAATCACGCCCAGCGAATATAAATCGGACCTGGCATCGAGTTTTCCTTCCTTCAGGACTTCCGGCGCCATGTAATACAGTGTCCCGGCCCGGCCCTCGGTCGCCGGGTTCCGCGGACGAGAAGCCAATCCCAGGTCCAACAGATACAGCAAGGAGTATTCGGATATTGAACCTTTGTGGTCGGCAGGTGCGGACCAGCGGAAATTGTCCGGTTTTAAATCACGGTGGACCAGACCGCGGCGGTGAATGAACGACAACACAGGACAGACGGCGATAAGCAGACGCCACATCGATTCCAGTCCCGGGACCGTCAATCCTTCGTACAACGTCGGACCGTCTACCCGGTCGATGACCATATATGCGCGGCCATCGGCGTAGCCGAACTCGTATGGTTGGGTCAGTTGGGGATGGTGCAAAGTACTAAGCGTGCGATATTCCTCGACCAGCGGATCGGTCCACGGCGGAGTATATTTTTCATGCGACCATTTGAGGGCCAGCGGGCGGCCGGCAGCGGTGTCGTCCAGCGCAAACACGCGCGATTGGCCCCCGGCACCGATTAAACCGGCGATGCGATGGCCATTGATCGCTGCAGGAATGCCTGATTCAGTCAGGGTCATGCGTTCCCCATCCGATGGCGGAGCGGCACTGGTCAGCTGTCAAATGAATTGTATTTATTCGTCATCGGCAAACTGATCGTAAATGAAGTTCTGACCCCCGGCGTACTGGCGACAGAAATCCGCCCTCCATGGTTTTCAATAATCTTCCTGCAAGTGTACAGTCCTAGTCCGTGGCCACCGGCCTTGGTGGAAAAATGGGGTTCAAATACTTTTTCAGCGACCTCAGGGGTCATCCCCATTCCGGAGTCGGTGACGACAAGATCCACGGTGCCTTGTTCCATGTTGCGACGGACATCGATACTGATTTCCGGAGGAGCGGGTGAATCCGGCGACGCCGCTTCGATGGCATTATTGAACAGGTTCAACAGGATCTGTTGAATCTGGCCCACGTCGAGTTTGATCAGGGGCAGGTCCGGTTCGAAGTGGGTCTCAAACTTTACTCGGGCAAACTTGCGGTGCGGGCGCAGGGAAAACAACTGGTCCTCGATCAGCAAGCGGAGATCATACTCGACCAGCTCGGTCTCCATGCGTGAGAAGTCCATGAGCCCGTCGGTGAAACGCTTCATTTTGTCGATGTTGTCCAGGATGCCCCGGCAGCTGCCGGACAACCGGTCAAGCTGCCCCCGCTCGATATATACCGGGAGCAATTCGGCATGGTGTGAAATCAATGCCAGATAGTTGTTCAACTCGTGGCCGATTGCTCCGGCGGACTCGGCTTTGGCCACAAGTTTTTCCGAATGGATGACATATTTTTGCAGAATCGATTTTTCCGTGATATCCTCAACCAGGATAATCAGGTCCTGGTCCTGGCCTTCGGTGCCTTCCAGTACGCCAATCTTGACCGAGAGGACCTTTTCTTTGGACGACGTATTGTGAAAATAGGGGTCTTTCAGGCGGGCCTGATGCGTATCCCGGACGCGGCGAAGTGTTTCGTTCCACCAATGGCGGTCGGCCGGCGGGATAATCTCGAGGAACGACGCCTTGCTTTCCGCCAGTCTTTTGCCGGTCCATTCCGAATCCGGTTCCCGGAAGATGGTCTCGGCCATGCTGTTGAAGGTCAGGATACGGAAGTCCCGGTCCAACACGATGATCCCGGCAGGAGTCTGCCGCACAATGCTCTCGTTGTATATTTTCAGTGCTCTCAAATCGTCGTAGAGTCTTGCTTTTTCGATGGCGATGGCCGCCTG
>Ga0172362_10002149_pt1 | contig 17120 bp, 19 predicted proteins | sample LakKivs1_kivu2a2_FD_114534 | JGI IMG/M metagenome (GOLD analysis project Ga0172362, IMG submission 114534) | Sediment microbial communities from Lake Kivu, Rwanda - Sediment s1_kivu2a2 | ecosystem: Environmental > Aquatic > Freshwater > Lake > Sediment | place: Rwanda: Western Province, Lake...
CTGAGGGGGTTCTTCAGTCTTCAGAGGAGATATTCTTCGCTACCTACGACGAGCTGCGGGCTCACGTGGCCGGGGAGGGGCATCTAGATCGTGGGCTGCTCCTCCGTCGCCGGGCGGAGTTCCACCACCTGCGAAAGAAGCACCGGCGAGCTCCGACCCTGCACTACCTCCCTTTCCTGCGCGGCAACCACCCATTGGAGGAGGGCCCTCTCACTCTGGGCACGGCCGTGTTCCAGGGCCAGCCGGTCAGCCCTGGCTTGGCACAGGGGCCGGCCCGGGTAGTCACCTCCCCTGAGCAGTTGAGCCAGGTGCAAGCCGGGGAGGTGCTAGTGGCCCACAGCCTGGACCCTGGCTGGACGCCGGTGTTCGGCCTGGTAGTGGGCCTGGTCTTTGAGCGGGGCGGGCAGCTCTCCCACGCGGCGGTCGTGGCCCGCGAATATGGCCTGCCAGCCGTCACCGCAGTGCCGGGCATTGTGCAGCGGATTCGCACCGGGCAGAGGCTTGTGGTGGATGGCACCTCAGGGCTGGTGCACATCCTAGAGGGGCGGGCTCCAAAGACATAGTGAATTGGGAACAAGGGCTGGTCCTCCTGGGGCGCGTCCTCTTTGCCTCTGGGTTGGGCCATGCTATAATCATGGTCCTGACGGGGTCCGATCACGTTTCGCCAGGGGAAATGGAGTTGGCTTGTCGTAGCAAAGTCAAGGCATTACGTATAACTGGAAGGTCTGAAGAGTAAGGTATGGAACAAACTCGGTTATTGACAAACGAAGAGAAAAGGGTAAGTACGTATCATATCGAAACGCCTACCAATCCTAGTCTGGTGACATCGGCAACGAGGTTGGATGAGTTGAACTTGAATTGGCGAGAGAAAGACTTGCCAGAACGGGAACGGACGAAGCACGTCCACCGTCTCCATCCCTACTTAGGCAAGTTCATACCGCAACTGGTTGAAATCTTTCTACGCAAGTACTTTAGAGCCGGAGAGACAGCCTATGACCCGTTTTGCGGCTCTGGCACCACCTTGGTTGAGGCTAATGTCTTAAATATCCATTCCATTGGTTGCGACATTGCTGCTTTCAACTGCCTTCTCTCCAGAGTCAAGACGGCCGAGTATGACGTGGCGCTGATGAAAAAAGAAGTCTTTGACATTCTGACCCAGGTTGAGGATAGAACGCAGGCCACGCTTTTCAGCCAACAATGGGCTGATGATACATTTAAAGATACCGATAACGAATACCTTTTGAGGTGGTTTGCCCCGCAAGCCAGGAAAGAGCTTTTGATCTATCGGTCCCTTATCCTAAACTATCGGTATCAAGAGTTGCTCAAGGTGATTTTATCTAGAGCAGCCAGATCTGCGCGGCTTACTACTCATTTTGACCTGGATTTTCCCAAGCAACCGCAGACAGAACCTTATTACTGTTACAAGCATTCCAGAATATGCTACCCCGTCCAGGAGGCTTTCAAGTTCCTAAAGCGATATAGCCTGGACACGATTCGCCGAGTAGAGCGATACAGTAGACTCCGAACAAAAGCGGAGGTCACCGTGCTGTGGGGCGATGCCAGAGCCATTTCGCTATCGCGCAAGATAGATGGTGTGATCACCTCTCCTCCCTATGTGGGACTAATTGATTATCACGAACAACACCGCTACGCCTATGAATTGCTGGACCTTCCAACCAATAGTGAAAATGAAATAGGGGCTTCTTTCAAGGGCAATTCTCAAAGTGCAAAAGAAGCTTATCAGCAGGAAATTGCATCCGTGTTCGCTCACACCGGAGAGTATATGGACAGCGGCAAACGACTGATTATCGTTGTGGGTGATCGGGACAAGTTGTACGACGACATTGCTGCTCAATGCGGATTCGAGTTCGAGAACACAGTGCGGAGACATGTAAACCGTCGGACAGGTCGCCGAGCCAACGAGTTTTTTGAAGAAGTCCTAATTTGGAGAAAGAAATGATCAACGAAGCAACCAGGGCGGCCATCAAGGGTTATCTTGAAGGGTTCATTGAGGGCTTGATAGAGCAACACCGCCCCGAGATACGGCGTACAATGATGAGAGAGGCTCGTGCGACTTATAGCTCCCGGCGAGGTATACTCAAGCCTTTTCACGAAGCCATTATCCCGCCTGAGATATTGCGTATAAGCGCTTTCGAGAGATCATTCTCAACGAAGCTCGGCACCACGTTTGAGGAATGTGCCCGTCTTATTGCCCTGCAAACCTATGCTGTGGCTGAACGGGGCTACCTGGCCAGCGGCAAAATGCCTGCTACTGCGGCCGCAAAAATCGAGGGAATCGTCAGTCGTATCAGCGAAGGGCAAACCCCCGACTTTCCGGCCTTGATCGCTGAGGTTCTGCAGGTCAGCAACGATGAATGGGTGGAGAGACCCGCCATCGCCGATCTGTATCTCAGAGACCAGGCTGGGCACGAGTACTTTTTTGAGATCAAATCCCCTGTGCCGAATAAAGGGCAATGCCTGGAAGTTACGGAGCGGTTGTTGCGCATCCATGCCATCAGGCAAAGGAACAGACCCTACGTCAACGCCTATTTTGCAATGGCCTACAATCCCTATGGCACGCGCCTGGAAGACTATCGCCACAGTTTCAGCCTACAGTATCTGGATATGCAGAATCAGGTACTACTGGGAGCAGATTTCTGGACGTTGGTTGGCGGTGAGGGAACGTATGAAGAACTGCTGGAGATCTACCGAGGGGTGGGAAGAGAGAAGGGCAAGGCGATGATCGACGCCTTGGCGTTTGGCTTCTAATTTTCACATAGACAAGGCTAGCTTGAGACTGACCGAACTTCGGCTAACAGCATGACGACGCTTCACTCAATACCTTCTCCTCGGTTATGCATTGCGTGTATACTGGAAACGTTAGCCGCAATGCTCCATCGGTCAGGAAGGAGGAACAACAATGTCTGGTCAGTTTTCAATTTACGAAGAACAGCTTGTCCGCGAAATCCGTGAGACACCTAGAGAGTATTGGCCGAATTTGCTACAGCTTATCCGTCTATTTCGTGATAGCGTGACCCTGAAGACTGCTGAGGCCAGCTTTCGCCAGGGGTGGCAGGAGGCCATGACAGGGCAAACCCGCCCAGTTTCCGAATTATGGGAGGGCATTGATGCCGAGTGAGCCACCCCGAGTGCGAGTGGAGTTCACACCGGAGTTTAAGCGGAATTTGCGCACGCTGTCCAAAAAGTACCGCCACATACGCTCGGATGTCCAACCTGTGATTGAACAGCTCCAAGCAGGTGAGTTCGTAGGTGATCGTATATCGGGGACGCACTACGTGGTGTTCAAGGTGCGCGTTCGGAATAGCGACATACAAAAGGGGAAAAGTGCTGGCTACCGGCTCATCTATCAGGTCAAAACTCCCTCATTGGCTGTTCTGGTGACCATCTACTCCAAACTCGACCAAGCAGACATTTCGGCAGAGCAAATCCGGCGAATCCTGACCGAGTTTAAGGAACACAGCGGAATTGTGGATAAACAGAGAGGGTAGCTATCCGCCACCAGCTTGTAAATGGACGAGGCGGGGACTTTGCCAACGGCGGAAACGTTATGTGAAGTCACCAGCTGGGAAGGAAGTTATTGAGGATGGGTGTTTTTGAGGTTGAGATCAAGGTGCGAAATTGGCAAAACCGTTTTCTGCCCGAGGAGGAGCAGGGGGAGGATATTGTTTGCAAAGCACTGGTAGACTCTGGCGCAGTTCAGTTGTCCTTGCCGGTGGAGCTCGTCGAGAGGCTTAAGCTGATGGAACTGGGCCAAGTCCGAGTGTATACAGCAGACGGTGGCGAACATGAATATCGAGTTATGGGTATCGCAGAAGTCGAAGTGCAGGGGCGATATACCCGCGTGCAGGTCATTGAGCTTCCTCGGGGAGCGAGACCACTACTTGGAGCCATTCCCCTAGAGGAGATGGATTGGCATATCTCACCAGTAGAAAAGAAGCTGGTTCCCAACCCCAGGTCACCCGAAAAGCCATTATTGCCGTTGTGTTAAAAGGGATCGAGTAGCCGGTGACTTCACATAGCACGGGCTTTGCGGCTCACTTTGTTCGCCCAAATGCTTCGCACTTCACAAAGGCCGGAAACATTAGATGACATGCATTTCCAATAAAAAGTATGTAATACATGTAATAAGGAGGTCTGGCAATGGACATTCTAAAGGAGTTTGAGGTAAGCTACTATCCTTCAGGAAAAGAGGCGGTAGAATTGGTATTGTGCTTTGACAGCGGTTCACCTTACACCTTTATCAAGCGAGCTTCAGCGTTGAGGGTAGGAAGGTTAATAGGGCTTGTGGAGCCGACGCCATTTGGTGGTTTAGGCGGTGGCATTTTTCAGAGCAAAGAGAGTATACATCTATATGTAAGGTTGCTAGAATTTTGGTGTCGTCAATGGGCTTATGTGGTTGAGGATAACATCTTAGAGAGAGGTTATGACATTTTAGCCGGACACGATTTTATGCAGCGTTATGGAATCAAATTGCTTCCGCATCAAGGTGATATAGAGATAGACGAAGTGAGACTGAGACTAGCACAGAGAGTAAGGTAGTATCGAAAGAAAAGAGGTCCTTTGAGCACCTATCTGTACATCGTTCAGTTCATTATAGCCGGCGCCCTCATTGGCGTCATCTTGCTTCAGACGCAGGAGTCAGGGCTGGGTTCTGCCTTTGGCGGACATTCCTCCCTGCATCGCAGCCGGCGCGGGGTGGAGAAGACGCTCTTTCAGATTACCATTGGCCTGTCTGTGGCCTTCTTCATCATAGCCCTCATTACCGTCATCGGAGCCCACTAGGCTTGCGCCTCACCGTGCGATTACCGCAGGCCCTGAACATGAGTTGGGCAGAGAATGAGCCACTTCCTATTGGTGAAAGGCAGATGCCGATGGTGACCCGGCGCGTCCACTGGCAGGCCGCGTTGGCTATGCTAGGGATCCTGTTGGCTATCTCCGTCCTGGCGCGCCTGGCGCAGGTTCATGAGGCAGGCGGACAGCCCCCTGCTCCTAGTTCTACCGCCTCACCAGCACCATCAGTGACTTGTACTCCTACTCCCTCGCCCACCTTCACGGCGACGCCTGTCCCTGCCTCTCCTACTCCCACGGTGACTCCCACCCCCTCTCCCACTCCACAGCCTACCCCCACCCCTACCCTCTCAGGGCCCCGTTGGCATGTGGAAGCGGTAGTGGGTCAGCCGCAGTACATCAACCCCATTCTCGCTCAGCGCGATGTGGATCGCGACCTGGTAGCTCTCATCTTCAACGGGCTGACCAAAGTCAATGAGCGGTTTCAGATCGTCCCTGATCTAGCCCAGGAATGGTGGGTATCGCCCGACGGATGTACCTACACCTTCGAACTGCGGCGCGATGTGATATGGCACGATGGTATCCCCTTCACCGCCGATGATGTGATCTTCACTGTACGAGCTATGCAGGAGCGATACTATCAGGGGCCAGTCCAGTGGGCCAACCTGTGGCGCGCCGTGCAGGTGGAAAAGGTGCACCGCTACAGTGTGCGTTTCACCTTGAAGGAGCCCTTCACCCCCTTTCTGGACTACACGACGATGGGCATTCTGCCTGCTCACCTGCTGGCCGATGTGCCGGCTCCCCTGCTGCCCCAACAGCCCTTCAACCTGAGGCCCATTGGCACGGGCCCCTTCCAGGTATCGGAGGTGCATCTAGACCAGGGCTACCTGATGCTCAAGGCCAATCCTGCCTATTTTGGCCCGCTCCCTCGTATGAAGCAAGTGGAGTTCCAGTTCTACCCCGACCGAGTCTCCATCCTGGTTGCCTACGATCAAAGAGCGGTGACCGGCATCGGAGGGCTGCTTCCGCAGGAACTGGGGGCCGTGCGAGAGCGACCTTCGCTGGCGCTGCACAGTGCGCCGCTGTCAAGGGAGACGTTCATCTTCTTCAACTTGGTTCACCCTCTGGTGCCCTTCTTGGCCAAACAGGAGGTACGTCAGGCGTTGCTGTATGCCCTGGATCGACAGAGGTTGATTGATCAGGCGCTGGGCGGACAGGGCATCGTGGCCCACAGTGTGGTGCTGCCTCATACTTGGGCCGACCATCCCGACCTCCTCCACTACGCTTACGACCCTCAGCACGCGCAAAATCTGCTGGATCAGGTGGGCTGGCATCTCCCTAGCAGCGCTGATGACTGGGTGCGACAGCAACAGGGTGAGCGGTTGGCATTCTCTCTGCTGGTGGATGGGGCCAATACCACTCATGTGCGCCTGGCGGAGGAGATCGCCCGCCAGTGGGCCGAGGTAGGAGTGCAGGTGCAGGTAGAATCAGGGCTGAGCCAGGAGCGGTTGCAACTGGGGCGCTATGAGGCTGCCCTGGTGGAATGGGAACTGCCACCTGATCCCGACCCCTATCCCATCTGGCACTCGACTCAGGTGAGTGGGCGAGGGCAGAACTACACCCGCTTCAGTCATCGAGAGGCGGACGAGTTGATGGAGGAGGGGCGGCGGGTCACCGATGTAGAGCAACGCACGCCGCTTTACCGCAGGTTTCAGGAGATTTGGACTCAGGAGTTGCCGGCTTTGCCCCTGTACCATCCCGTCTACAACTATGCCCTGGACCACAGGATAGGAGGAGTACAATTGGGGCTGATGATGTGGTCCAGCGATCGGTTTCGGAACATTGGCCAGTGGTACCTGGTTTCCGACGGAGGTGAGTGAGCGCACAAAACGGATTTGACAAACCGGACAATTCGTGGTAAACTATGGATAGCTTCTCAGGGCTTTAGGAGGCGGGCAGAAACGCCGAAGTGGTGGAATAGGCAGACACGCGGTGTTCAGGGCGCCGTGCGCGAATGCGCATGTGGGTTCAAATCCCACCTTCGGCATCCGTAGTGAAGAGCCCAGTTCGGCATATGTCGGCCTGGGCCCTTTTTCGTCCAGTGGGTTCTCAGCGAAAGCAGGACATGAACACTTCGAGCCGCACCTGGCCTTCCATCCCTCGACTGGTAGCTATTGTGGCCATTGTGATTGCCCTAGCTTTGGGTTTCAACCTGGGACGGCAGGCGACAATGGTCTACCGACTTCGCCGTGAGGAGGCCCGGTTGCAGCAGGCTGTGGCAGAGGAAAAGGCAAAGGCCGCAGCACTGGAGGCTCGAAAGGCCTATGTCCAGAGCGATGCCTTCGTGGAGGAGTGGGCCCGTACCGTGGCTAAGCTGACCCAGCCAGGCGAGGTACGCGTAGTCCTTCTGAGCGAAGGTCAGCAGCCCGCTGAGTCGCTGGGGCCGACTTTGGGGACCTATCGCCTCCAAGAGGGTGCTCTCCCCTACTGGCAACAGTGGTGGGAGCTGTTCTTCGGGCCGGTCCAAAATGGGCTTGACTAAGCGGCCCAAAGCGTGTATAATAGTATACGACGCGGGGTAGAGCAGTGGCAGCTCGTCAGGCTCATAACCTGGAGGTCGTAGGTTCGAATCCTACCCCCGCTACCTATTGGCAAATAGCGAATGGCAGATAGTTTATGGCACCCGCTAGAAAAAGCCAAAGCTATCTGCCATTAGCTATAAGCTATCAGCCAAAACCGGCGGCGTAGCTCAGCGGCAGAGCAGGGGACTCATAAGCCCTTGGTCACAGGTTCAAATCCCGTCGCCGCCATGGTGCTGAGGGGAAACCACCTAGGGGCTAGGTGGTTTTCTGTTTCCCTCATACAGTTGACAACTTGGGCCAAATGCTGTATCCTATACGTGTTCCCCAAGGGGCCAATACACCCACTCGCATGGGAGGGAGACAAATGACATTACCCCTCTGCCTTCAGGAAGTCACCACCCCGCAGGAGCTGCGCGCCTTCGTCGAGTTCCCCTGGCACATCTACAAAGGCGATCCCCACTGGGTGCCTCCTCTGATCTCCGAGCGCTTGAGCTATCTGAACCCCGAACAAAATCCCTTCTTCAAACACGCTGAGGTGGCTCTCTTCCTGGCCTGCCGGGGCCGCCAGGTGGTGGGCACCATCGCCCCCTTCGTCAACCGCCGCGCCGTGGAGCACCTAAGGGAGCAGGTAGGAGGCTTCGGCTTCTTCGAGGTCATCGAGGACTACGCCGTAGCCGAGCGGTTGCTCGACACCGCCCGCCAGTGGGTGAGGGAGCGGGGCATGAGCATTCTCCGCGGCCCTACCAACTTCACCAATAACGACTGCCCCGGCGTGCTCATTGATGGCGCCGATTGCCCGCCCGTGATGCTGGAGGCGCATACCCCGCCCTACTACCAGGCATTCCTGGAACGCTACGGCATGGAGAAATATGAAGACCTCTACGCCTGGCGCGCCTTTCGAGATCAGATAGGGGCGGAATTGAAGAACATCCCCCCTGAGATCCTGCATGTAGCGGATGCGGCGCGCCGTCGCAGCGGGGTCACCATCCGCCAGGTGGACCTGACACGCTGGGGAGAGGAGGTGGCCACAGCCTGCCACATCTTCAATGTCACCCTCACCCACCTGCCCAGCCATGTGCCCCTGACCGAGGCGGAGTTCCGTCGCATCGCCGATCAGATACGCCCCTTTCTGGACCCCGACCTGGCGCTTTTCGCTGAAGTGGATGGCCAGCCGGTGGGGTTCTGCGTCTCCCTCCCTGACATCAACCGAGCGCTCATCCACCTCAATGGACGACTCTTCCCCCTGGGGTGGCTCAAGCTGTGGTGGTATGTGCGCTGCATTGATGTGGTCACCTTCAAGCTGATGGGCATCCTGGAGGAGTATCGGCGTCGGGGCATTGACGCCCTGCTCTATCTGGAGTCCATCAAGGCCGTGTTCGCCAAAGGATACGAGTGGCTGGACGGCTCCCTGACCTCCGAGCATAATACTATTGTCAACTACCTGGCCCAGCGCCTGGGCGCCGAACGCTACAAACATTACCGCATCTATCACATGCCGGTCTAGGGGATAGGAGAACCTCAGTGCTCAGCACGCATATGACCATGGCCCAGGCCTTCCAGCAGGTGGCAGGGCAACACCCCGGAAGGGAAGCGCTGGTGTGCGGCCCCCAGCGGATTACCTACGGCCAACTGGCGGAGCGAGCAGAGGCCCTGGCCCACGGCCTACAGGGGCTGGGGATCGAAAAAGGGGACAGGATGGCCACGCTCCTGCACCCCTGCCCCGAGTTCATCACCCTCTTCTTCGCCCTGGCCCAACTGGGCGGGGTCATCGTGCCCATCAACCCTCAGTTCCGCCACCGTCAACTCAGCCGCATCCTCTCAGATGCAGAACCGGTGGCGGTGGTGACCTCCGCAGGGGTGGGAGAAGAAACCCTGGAGACTTTACGGGGCCTGCAGGCAGAGTCGCCCACCCTGCGCCATCTCATCCTGACGGAAGGAGAAAGCGCATCTGACCTGCACCTGGCGGACCTGATGTCCATCAAACTTTCTGCCCCCTTCTTACCTCCCCCTATTGATCCCCATGACTTGCTGGCCCTGCTCTACACCTCCGGGACCACCGGACTCCCCAAAGGGGCCATGCACACCCACCGCAGCCTCCTCGCTCCTGTGGTAGCCAGCCTTCGGTTGCGACAGATGTGGATCCGCCGTCCTTCTCCACAACTGATGGGCCGCTGGGTTAAGGTGCTGGGGCGGTATGGCCCGCGTTTGCTTCGAAGCGTGGGCCGGCCCCAGACCTTTCTCTCCACTGTGGGATGTCACAACATCACCGGGCTGGAGGTCATCCTCCAAGCGCTCCTGATGGGTGACCGGCTGATCCTAATGGAGCGCTTCGATCCACTGGAAGCGCTGCGGTTAGTGGAGCGGGAGCGGGTCACCATTCTGGTGGCGGTGCCTATGGCCCTCTCGGTCATGGTGCGGCTGAAGGAGCTGGATCGCTTCGACCTCTCCTCCCTCCTCATCTGCGGGACGGGCAGCGCTCCCTGTCCCGCTGAGCTGGCGCGGCAGATACAGGAGCGCTTCGGATGCGCGGTGCACATCGGCTTCGGCACCACCGAACTGGCAGGGGGGATCTCAGCCACCAGTCTGGAGGACTCAGACCGCTTGCAGGCCGAGACGGTGGGCCAGCCCATGCCGGGGATGGAGATCAAGATTGTGGATGATCGGCGGCGAGAGCTGGAGCCGGGACAGGTAGGGGAGCTGGCCTGTCGGGGCGAAAGTGTCATGATGGGCTACTACCGCGCGCCCGAAAAGACGGCGCAGGCAGTGGATGAAGAGGGGTGGTACTACACCGGCGACCTGGCCATCATGGACGAGCGGGGGTACCTGCGCATCGTAGGGCGTAAGGATGACCTGATCATCCGGGGTGGGCAGAACATCTACCCGGCTGAGATCGAGGAGCATCTGATGTCCCACCCCTGCATCAAAGAGGCGAGTATGGTGGGCGTTCCCGGCGGGATAGGTGGCGAGCGCGTTTGGGCCTTCGTCATTTTGGAAGAAGGGGCGGAGATGACGGACCACCAAGTGTTGGACCACTGCCGAGCGGAGATGGAGGCTTACAAGCTCCCCGACCGGGTGACATTCGTGGCCGACTTTCCGCGCTCCGCCCAGGGCAAGCCGCAGAAGTTCAAATTGAGGGAGGCGGCATTGCAGGAGATGAGGGGAGGGGAATGATGCCTGCTCAGGCCTCAGCACCAAGGACAACCCCGTACCAGGAGCGCCTTTCGTGGCGGACGAAGGCGGCCTACGCCATCGGCGACCTGGGCAATTCCGTGGGCCCCGGCACGGTCATCCCCTTCTGGTACCTCTACTTCCTCACCGACATCGCCAAGCTGACCCCCGCACTGGCCGGGCTATCGTTGCTCATCGGCAAGATATGGGATGCGGTCAACGACCCCCTGGTGGGCATCCTCTCCGACCGGACCCGCACCCGCTGGGGAAGGCGACGGCCCTACCTTCTCTTCGGGGCGATCCCCTACGGTGTAACCTTCGCCCTGCTGTGGATCGTCCCTCCCATCCGGAGCCAGTTCCTCCTGTGTCTCTACTTCGCCCTGATGTACATGCTCTTCGATACCGCCTTCACCCTTGTCGGCTGCCCCTACGAGGCTCTCACCCCCGAGCTGACGCTGGACCACGACGAGCGCACCTCGCTGGTCACCTACCGCATGGCGGTCTCTATCGGCGGGGGGCTTTTGGCCGCCCTGCTCTTTGGACTGGTTATCTTCCCCCTGTTCCCTCAAGGCGACCCCCTGGCTTTCCTCACTGTAGGCACCGTCTGCGGGACGATATTTATCCCACCGATATTCATCACTTTCCTCAGCACCCGCGAGCGGAAGGAGTTCCAGGTGGCTCAGGCACCCAACCCGCTGGAGGGGTTGCGCTTTGTGTTGCGCAACCGGCCCTGGCGCTACACCTTGGGCATGAGCCTGTTGAGCTGGATGCCAGTGGACATCGCCGCCGCGCTCTTTCCCTACTTTCTCATCTACTGGATCGGGATGAGCGAAGGTGATTCCAATATCGTGCTGTTCGTCATCCTGTTGAGCGCCCTTCTCTTTCTGCCCCTGGTCCTGTGGCTGGCCCAGCGCCTGGAAAAAAAGACCGCCTTCATCATCGCGACCGCTTCCTGGGTGGCGGTGCAACTCAGCATCCTGCTGATCCCCCAGGGGGCGAGGGTGCTGGCCTACGTGGTGGCCTTTGCCGCTGGCCTGGGGGTATCCAGTGCCCACGTCCTGCCCAGCGCCATGAGCCCCGACGTGTTGGAGGTGGATGAGCTGATGAGTGGGCGGCGGCAGGAGGGGATTTACGCTGGCTTCAGTGTCTTCATCCGTAAGCTCTCCACGGGGCTGGTACTATCCATCATTGGCCCCTTACTGGCCTGGTCAGGCTATAGGGAGAGCGCTGTCCAGCAGGCTCCTGGGACGCTGGCTGCCATCCGGTGGCTCATGGCCATACTGCCCGCGATGCTGTTGATGACCTCTATCCTTGTGGCCTGGACCTACCCCATCACCCGCCAGAAACATGCCGAAGTGCAGGCTGAGCTGGAGCATCGGCGGGCAGGACTATCTGCCCGCTCATGAGATCTGAAGGAGAACACACCATGACGCGATCAAGCCATCCCCAGTTGTCCTTCGAGCAGTTCAGGAAGTTCCTGGCGCAGGAACTGAGGGTGGATGAGGAGAAGATCATCCCCCAAGCCTCCTTCATCGAGGATCTCCTTGTGGATTCCATCCGCATGGTGGAGATGATCCTGCGCCTGGAAGAGGAGGGGCTCGACATCCCCCTGGAGGCCGCGTGGCAGATCGAGACCGTGGGGGATGCCTATCAGTACTATGCGGGTCACGCCCCTGCCGAAGCGTAGCGCTGGGTTGACCTAATCTGCAAGCCGTGCTATACTCGTTTTAGCTTTTGAATGGGGTAACCTATATGACCCTTCCCACCATCCAGCTCGGTCCCTCAGAGGTCACTCGTTTGATCGTCGGAGGCAACCCCTTCTCCGGCTTCTCGCACCAATCGCCAGCTCAATCCAAGGAGATGGTGGACTACTACACCATGGAGCGCATCCTGGCCGTGCTGCGCGATGGCCAGCAGGCGGGGATCAATGCCTTCCTGGGCCGGGGCGACAATTTCATCACCCGCGTGCTCAACGAGCACTGGAATGGCGGCGGAAGTTTACAGTGGATCGGACAGACCGCCTCCGAACGCGCTGACGTGCGGGCCAATATCCGCATGATGGCGGCCTACCATCCCATCGCCATCTATCACCACGGCGCACGCACCGACCAACTCTTCCAACAGGGACACATCATCGAGGTTTTGGATGTCGTGAAGTATATCCAAGACCTGGGGTTCCCGGCCGGGGTGGGCACCCACAATCCAGCGGTGATCGAATGGATTGAGGGGGCGGGATGGGAATTGGATTTCTACCTTCTCTCTTTCTATAATCTATCTGGCACAGGTGGTGAGATTTACCTGCCGGAGGATCGCAAGGCCGCCTGTCGCACCATCCGGGCAGTGGATAAACCCATGCTGGCCATCAAAGTTCTGGCCGCGGGGCGAAACGATCCACGGGAGGCCATTTTCTACGCTTTCAGCCACATCAAGCCCCAGGATGCCATTGTGGTGGGCTTCTACCCCAAACATCAACCCCGCCAGATATTCGAGACAGTGGCCCTGGTGGAGGAGGCGCTGGTGCCTTGATACTCATCCCTGTTATGACCACCAGTCCGAGCACGTCTTCTCTCTCCCCTCGCACCCGACCAGGCTTTGGATTGCGCCTGTGGCGCGTTATCGCCTCCCCCTGGTGGACCCTTTTTCTCCTCCTCCTACTGGCCCTGGCCATCATCCTCAGCCTGCTCTTCCCTCAAGCGGAATCCACCTCTGTGCCGATCCAGGGCCAGTGGCTGGCCGCCCTGCAGGGGCGCTACGGTCGCTGGACGGGGCTCCTGAGCAGTCTGGGCCTCTTCGACATCACCCATGCACTCTGGCTTCAGGTGCTTTTGGTGCTGGTGGCTTATCAAAGCCTTGTCGCTGCAGCCGAAGGGTGCGGCCAGGCCTGGCGCTGGCTACACCTGGGGGCGGAGCCATCTCTTCAACTTCCATCCTCTCATGCCTGGGAGCGAGGGGTGACAGTTCTTCCCTCCCCCCTGGCGCAGGGTATGGTCCAGGTGCAATCGGCCTTCCAACGGCTAGGCTATCAGGTTCGCGTGGCCCAAGACAAGGGAAGGGCTCTGCTGGAAGCGATGCGCTATCCCTGGCTGACCCTGGGCCGTCCGCTAGCACACGGAGGGGTTGTCCTGGCCTGTATGGCATGGCTCCTCGGCGGGCGGCTGGACTGGCAAGAGGGGCCTGTCACCCTCAGCCCTGGGCAGGGGTATGGGTTACGCCATGTGCCGGGAATGACCCTCCGCCTGGAAAAAGTGGGCCTGGCCCGCGGCTCCTCTGAGTTTTACAGTTGGGTGAGCCTGCTCCGCGGCGAGCAGGTGCTATGCACGGGTGCCATCTCCCCGGCTCGTGTACTGAGCTGCGAAGGGATGCACATCCTGGCAGGTGGAACCGAGCCGGCACTCCACATCACTGGTCATGACCGTGCTGGCTATCCCCTGGCTCTTCAGCCCTTGCAAGGGGATGAGGCGGCCACACCGGAGGTCATCCTCCCTCTGCCATCCTACCTGTCCGATCGCTACGTAGCTCTGCCGGAGGGGGGGCTCGTGCTCCACATCGAGGTCCCCTCGGGTCAGGCGAGGCCCCTCTTTCGGCTGGAGGTGTACCATGAGCAGCAGAGCACTCCCCTGCTGCAAAGGGACATCACGGAGCCCACCTCGCTGTCCCTCGATGATTTGACCCTCAACCTCAGCCCCATGCGAGTCCCTTCATTCCAAGTTTATCACCATCCCACTTGGCCTCTCCGATGGGCGGGCCTGAGCCTGGCATTGGCTGGCTTATTGGTGAGCCTGGCCCTGTCCCCCTTCCATCTATGGGCCCAGATAGAGGAGCGAGAGGGCGAAGTATGCCTCTGCCTGTGGCAAGGTCTCCCCTTGCCCTTTGGTGTTCCGGCGATTCGAGAAGTCGAGTCTCAAATGGACTTTCCATCCCCTGTGGAATAGCGCTATGAAGGTGGTAACCGTCGGCGTGGCCGGGGGGACGGGATCGGGGAAGACCACGCTGGTCGAGGCGCTGATCAAGCGGATTGGAGCGGAGCGGATTGCCCTTCTGCCCCACGATGCCTATTATCGGGACCTGAGCCATCTCACTCTGGAGGAGCGGGCGCGGGTCAACTTTGATCATCCCGATGCCCTGGAGACCGAGCTATTAGTGGCCCATCTCCGACAGCTCCGGGCAGGCGAGCCCATTGCCATGCCCCAATACAACTTTGTGACCCACACCCGTCGCCGGCAGAGGGTGATGGTACAACCGCGTCCGGTGATCCTGGTGGAGGGCATCCTCATCTTTGTGGATCCTGCCCTGCGAGAGCTGTTCGATATCAAGCTGTATGTGGACACCGACGCCGATGTACGCTTTATCCGCCGTCTGCAGCGGGACGTCAAGGAACGGGGACGCACGATGGAGTCGGTGATCGAGCAATACCTCAGCACCGTCCGCTCCATGCACCTGGAGTTCGTCGAGCCCAGCAAGCGCTACGCGGGCCTCATCATTCCCGAGGGGGGATTCAACCTCGTGGCCCTGGACATGGTGGTGGCTCACATCGAGGCCATGATCGGTACCTCAGTTTGACATTTGGACCCCTTTGTGGTAAAATTCAGATGCTGAATTTTGGAGGTGAGAGATGGCCGAGGTAGAACACGAGTTGCGCCTTCTGGAAGAGATCGAGCGGAGGCCGGATACCACACAGGCGGAGCTGGCAGCACGGCTGGGCGTGGCGGTGGGCAGCGTCAACTGGTACCTGAAGCGACTGATCAAGAAGGGGTATGTGAAAGCCACGCGGATGCAACGGCGGCGTCTGCACTACCTGATCACTCCGCGGGGCATGGCAGAGAAAGCGCGGCTCACCTATGAGTACACGCAGGCCTCCCTCCACATGTATCGCCAGGTGCGACAGGAGGCTCAGCGGTTGCTGGAGACAGCGCAGGAGGCAGGTTACAAAGCGGTTCGGATCGAGGGAAACAATGATATGGCGGAGATATGTTACCTGACCTGCTTAGAACGGGGGTTACAAGCAGAAAAGGATAGAGCGGATGTGCCAACCCTGCGCGCAGAAGGCATGAGACTCGTGTTGGCTTGGCCGGATGGTGCTGCCCCCCTTGAGGCCCAGATCAGACCATGGGTCAAGGGCCAGGAGTGGAGTTCGTAGTGAGTTTGGTCGTGGTGCTGGAGACCATGGACTTGTTGGTGGACTGTGCCCAGCAGAAGCTGGTGCCCCGTCCGGAGTCGCCGTTTCTGCCCTTGCTGAAGTTGAAGTGAGCAAGCGTATCGTCCCCGAAGTTAAGCATTCTTGCGAGCGACATGCCACAGGGTCGCGTTCCGGAGTTGTGAGTGGGAAGGCGGCCGGGCGCATCATTGATGTGCTAGTTGGAAAGGTGGCCAAGCCGGAGAGTTGAGATGAGTACATCAGCTTCAGAGAATGCTCGAACGTTTCAGGGCATCACTGTTCAGGAACTTGTCCGCCGGATCGAGGAAGAGCCCGCACTTCGGCAGCGTCTGGCCGCGCTACTGGCGGAACCTCAGCGATCCCGGATGAGCTACGAGGAATTCCTGGAGTGGGCCGACGAGGACACCTTGGCCGAGTGGGTGGACGGGGAAGTGGTGATGTATAGTCCAGCGTCAAGCCGACACCAAAGCATTGCCGATTTTCTGACAGGTGTAATGCGCATCTTTGTCGAGCAGCGCGGCTTGGGGATTGTTTTGAGCGCGCCGTTTCAGATGAAGCTAGAGCGCGGCCGGGAACCAGACTTGTTGTTTGTGGCCCGCGAGCACCTGGACCGATTAAAGGAGACTTACCTGGAAGGGCCGGCTGACCTGGTGGTAGAGATTATGTCTCTGGACAGTATAGCTCGCGACCGGGGGGAGAAGTTCTATGAGTATGCTCAAGGTGGCGTGTCCGAATACTGGCTCATTGACCCCCATGTCGAATGGGCAGAGTTCTACCACCTGGGAGAGGACGGGCGGTATCGCACTGCCTTTGCCGGCGCCGAGGGGGAGTACCACTCCTGCGCCCTGCCCGGCTTCTGGCTGCGGGTGGAGTGGCTGTGGCAGGAGCCGCTGCCCAGACTGTTGAAGGTCTTGCACGAATTGGGGCTAGTGTGAGGCCCCACCCATGAGGCAGATTGGCGATCATCTGTCTTCAATACCCTGTTCGGCTTCCTGGCCAACTTGGTTCTGACCCGGCTGTTGGCCCCGGAGGCCTTCGGCACCTTCGCCCTGGCCATGTTCTTTTTCTCGCTGCTCAACCTGCACCCAAGATCGGGGATCGAGCTAGGAAGTGGTGGAGGGGTTTGAGGTGAGGGTGAACGAAGTAGCGGAAAGGGCGAAGAGTCATTTGAGCCGGGGGATACCCTATCCCAGCGGGTGGTGCGGAGTGGGTTCTGGGTATTTGCGCTAAGGATCACTAATCGCCTGTTTCAACTCATCCGCACGGTTGTCCTGGCCCGGGTCCTCCTGGTGTCCCTTAACAATTAATTCAACTTGTGCTACAATTGTGAACCGGGATCTGCGAAAGGAGGTTCACAATGGGCCGCAAGAAACAGATTGATACCAGCATGTACTTCTGTCCCTATC
>Ga0172362_10002150_pt1 | contig 17120 bp, 22 predicted proteins | sample LakKivs1_kivu2a2_FD_114534 | JGI IMG/M metagenome (GOLD analysis project Ga0172362, IMG submission 114534) | Sediment microbial communities from Lake Kivu, Rwanda - Sediment s1_kivu2a2 | ecosystem: Environmental > Aquatic > Freshwater > Lake > Sediment | place: Rwanda: Western Province, Lake...
ATTTTTTAGTGAATGATGGTTTTGATCAATATGATTATACAGAGATGGCTAAAAAATATAATTTCCATCCATCTATATTATTGTAATTACCCGGTATTCTTCCTCTAGCCCATAACCAGGGAAACCATTCTCCTCTGTTGAGATTATTTTTCCAAAAATTTTCTTCCCCTCCTCTTGCAAGATTGTCAATGAAACTTGCCTGGTTATTTGATATATTTAAGGACATATATGATGATGCTGTTCTAATGTTTTTAGCAATTGGATAAAAAGTAAGAGGTATTTGTTTTTTTGTATTATTAAATTGAATATTGTCCACCATTTTATCACTCCAATTTAAATAATTGGATAGATCATAATTTCCAAAAAAATATTTTTGAAGAATGGGATAATTTTCCATATATTTAAGAAATATAAAAAGTTTAATCTTGTAACTTATTTCGTAAAATTTTATAATTTTTTTTATTTAATATATAAATATGGATTTTAAATCATATGTAAAGCAGTTGCAAGAACCTTATAAATATAATCCTATAGATATATCTGTAGGATTTTATGGATTTTGCAGCTATCAACCACAAGCATGGGATTATGTTTTTCAATCAATTAGAAATCATTATCCAGATGCACCAATTTTTTAGTGAATGATGGTTTTGATCAATATGATTATACAGAGATGGCTAAAAAATATAATTGTATTCATCTTAAAAAAGATAGAGAAATATGTTTGCATTATCCTGAGATTTCCGCATCATATGAGTTTTTACATAGAACAAAAGAAGTATGTGATTTGGTAAAAACAGATTGGCTTATTCACTTACACCCTGATGTTATTTGCCAAGGAAAAATAAGTTATTATCCACCATCTGAACTTGCTGGAGTAGGTTGTGGATCAAAGGATGGTGTTTCAAAAAATCACTGGGACTGGGATTGCAATAATGATTGGAAACCAGTTTCAAAGTATATTCGAAAATATCAGCCAAATGTTGAATTAAATGGATGGGGGTGGTGTGGTGGAAGTATTGTTAATGTGAATGCTTACTATAAAGTATATGATAGTGTTTGTGGTAAAGATAAAAAATTTAGTTTAGAAGATATTAGAGCAAACACATTTGCTGTAGCAACAGAGCATGAAGACACTATGATGTCAATTTTATTTGCATTAAATGGATATAATTATAGAATATGGAAAGATAATCCAGAATATCATCGTAATGAAAGAGAAGGAGCATTTCTTCACGGTTATAAAGAACACTATGATTTTAAAAAACAGGGACTTACTGTTACAGAATATTTTCAAAGAGTAAGATTTCAAAATATAAGCAAGAGAGAATCTCAAGGATTATTGAAAAATGATACATATACAACTTATTTCCAAAAAGATATTTAAGTAAATTATAAAAATTAATATTAATTTTTATATTAATGCAATCACCTTCAATTGAAGTTGTAAAAAAGTTTTGGGATAATGTCCCTTGTAATATCAATCATTCAAATAAAGATTTAAATACCAAAGAATATTTCAATGAGGTTTCCAATAAAAGATATAGAGTTGAACCCCATATTTTATCATTTGCTGATTTTAAAAATTATAAAGATAAAAAAGTATTAGAGGTTGGATGCGGTATCGCTACCGATGGTCAAAAATTTGCTGAGAATGGAGCAATTTATAAAGGGATTGACTTAACACCAAAGGGAATTGAAATTGCTAAAAATAGATTTAAATTATTTAATTTGCCAGGAGAATTTGAGGTGCAAAATATTGAAGAGTATATCTCAAGTGAAAAATATGACTTAATTTATAGTTTTGGAGTTCTTCATCATACTCCTGATATTAATAGAGCACTAAAAAATATTCACACTATGCTAAAAGATGGAGGTGAACTTAAAATAATGTTATACGCAAAAAATTCCTGGAAATATTTTAGAATAATTGATGGATTAGATCAATATGAAGCTCAAAATAATGTTCCAATTGCAAATGTTTACACGAAGGAAGAAGTATTAGATCTATTAAAAGATTTTAAAAATATAAAAATTGAACAAACTCATATATTTCCATATAAAATAGAAGAATACAAACAACAAAAATTTATAAAAGAAGATTATTTTGAATGCATGCCAGATGATTTATTTAATTGTTTAAAGAAAAATTTAGGGTGGCATTTGTGCATTACTTGTTATAAATAATTAGTTATATTTTCTACAATACATAAATCTTTTTTTTACCTTAAAATTTAATTGTTTTTAATGTAAAAAATAATTCAAAAGATCAAGTGGTTTTTGATTTTTATCATCTATCAAATAGAAAAGATCAGGATTTTCTTTCCAAACCATTGCTATCGCTAATTGTTCATTGTTAACATTATTATTTCTCAACATTCCCTGAAACTTTTCTTCTACCTTTTTGCCTATTATTTTAACAATATTTTGATGACCACCAAACATTCCTCCTTTCATTAAATTATCAGATTTCCAAATAAAATCCTCATTTATAGGATAATATTCCAAATCATGACGTTTCTGTATAATAAACTTTTGATTTGATTCTTCCAATAATTTTTCATTTTTAAAGGGATATGTTAAATCTACATTATTAAAAAATCTTGAAGCCCCTGCATCTAACCAAAAGAAATAACTGGAACTGAATTTATTTTCATCAATCGCAAAATCTAACCAACCAAATTTTGAATATTGTATAACATTATACTCTGGGAGTACACATTCTACTCTGTTTGGATGTGCAATTCTCGCTCTATATTCTTGACTTGTTACTATCTGACGCATCTGATTTATATATTTATAATAGTAAGAATGTTCTATACTTGTCACAACAATTCTTGTATTATAATTTTTTGGACGATTATTCATCACAAATTCCACAAATTTTTCCTCAACGAATACATACATATTACAATTTAATTTCAAAGTTTCCTTAAACCATTCCAAATACTCACTAATCTTTCTTCCATCTCCTAATTCTTCTCTTCTTATATCAATCAATGTTGTAACGACTGTCATTCCAAAAGGTTCACGCATTATATTTCCTAAATAATTGTTCAATAATTTATCCCAAGAAAAATTCAAAATTCCGTAATGCCTAATTTTCTCCCGATTATCAACACAATTTCTTCGATTCTCCTCAATTTTCTCGCGAACATATTCCAGATCATTAACTCTATTATTGTCCAATATAGTAATAAATTCCCTTTCCTCCAAATTTTTTGCAGAGGAGTCATTTATTACTACACCTAGACCACTCATTATTGCCTCCTTTACAACCAATGGATCCGCTTCTCCATTACTCACCAATAGTAAATTTCCATATTCAGTTAATTTGCTTTGAACTTCTCCTCTCGTCCACATTCCTAAATAATTTTTGCTTATATTGAATTGATCATCATTGAGCGGTCCTACAAAATCAATGCAATCAATATCCTGATAATTAGACTGATTTTTTCTTTTGTCTATTTTTCCAAGATATACTGTACGATTGAACTTAGAAGGCTCCATTGATAAATTAAATTGCGAATAATCTATTCCATTTTCTAACAAATAGACATTCATTGCTCCGTTTTTTTCCAAAAATTCTTTATCCTTTTTTGCCAAAACAAAATTGATATTTTTTTTGTTTGAGATAATGAACTTAAATATTTTATCATATCCATCACTTGCGTGTTTATCAATCTGATCAATATAAGGATAATGGCTAGAAAATCCGATTTTTTTAGCATTCAAATGCGGAATAATATGAAATAATACATCATAATGAATGTGAACAAAGTCGTAATTACCCGAATTAATTTTATGAATTAGATTTCTGGAATAATCACTATTTGGATCACCCTGTTTAAAATAATTTGATCGCATTTCATTAATAATATCTACATCAACATTTCTCTTCTTTAATTCATTATAGTAATCCCATATTAATATTTCAACTGCCCCCCATCCCTGAGGAGGTATTGACATTATTCCTGGACCAATCAATGCCATTTTTAATTTTAAATCCTTTTGACTATGAGAATAATAACTATACAAATAAAACCATTTATCGATTAATTCAGTATCACATTCAACTATATTAAATAATTCCTTATTTTTACAGTAAACACTAGTTAATATTTGTTGATCACATCCAATGAACTTATTATTATCAATGTATTTTTCAAACATTTCAAAAAATAATTCACGAATTTTTAGAATAGTTGATTTACCTGATCCAAAAATAGACCCAGAAAGATGTGTTTCATGAAAGAAAAAATCTTTATCAGGAAAATCACTGACTTTAACAATATCTAATTTATCGCCAGATATTTTAGCATAATCCGGGAAAGATTTTAGGAGATGCTTATTAGAAATGTCGCGAAAATTACCAATATCACTCCAAACAAATTTATCTGAATTAAATGGATTCCTTTCAATTGCCTCTTTCAAAAAATCAAATTTGGAATTCCAAATAACGTAACATCCGATTGAACGAATGTCCTTCTGAGGATCCATCATATATTGAATTCTCCAAATCCAGTTATATTTTTGAAAAACTTCTAATTCATTTAATTCCCTATAATAAATAACAAAATTAGTTCTTTCTCCAATTAAATCCCTGAAATATGTTTCCAACGATTTGGAAGTAAAAATTATCATTTTACTTTTAACACTGAAATTATCCAAAAGATTTTTAATCCAACTATCATATTCAGATGAGGAATGTTTAGAAGGTATCCTATAATAACAAGTTACAACTGTTGCCATTTTTTTTATAATAATCATTATTTTTTTAAATTCTATTGTCTTGATAATTCAATTGGTGGGCCTCCAATTGAGGAATCGCTATCACATGAATAAGAATGGTTACTGCTGATATCCTCAAAACAATCATCAGATTCGAATATTTCTTCTTCCATTGATATTTCTTTTATTTTTTGATCGGCCATTCCAAAAATGGAATATTTACTCAAAATATCAAACAAAAGAATTTTCATGGTGTTATTATCGAAATTTTTAATATTTCCATCTTTTGGACGTTTTGCCATGTAAGTTTCATTGAAATAAAGAAAATATTTTTCTTTATTTGTATCTTCCTGTAATTTTTTATTACAAGATTCATGAAAAGTGGTTGAGATTGATTGTTCATCTCCAAATAGATAAGTAGAAATATTCCACTCAACTGATAAATTGAGAGTAGCGAGCTTTCCATCTTCGAAAACACATTCAATCAAATTCATGGTATGGTCAGAATATACATCGGTTCCAACTAATTTTGTTTGAACACTTGCGTAATATTGGGTTTTAATAACTTTTTCAATCATGAAGTATTCTCGGGGTATATTAAATCCAAACTCTTCCAGTTTCAAAAGCTCCTGTTTGGAAATACTTCCCTCTTTCAAAACCATTATCTCCCCGCCTTTGCGAAAATATTTTATCTCACCGCCTTCCAAAAGGACATATATATATCCATTGTACAACAAATTTATATGGACAATATCTTCATTAAACATGTACATATAATCATATATTTCATTCCTTTCCTTTTGAAATGTATTGAACATAAAACACTTTGCCTTTAAGGATTCAATCGTGATTTTGTTTTGATTCAAAAACCATTGTAACTCATCCCAGATGAGTTGGTATTTATTAGTGAGATCATAAATCTGTAGCATTTTATTCTTTCAGTGAAGATTGATTTAATAAATCAATTTTTTAGTGAGACTCTCGAGAATAACTTATGTATTCTTTTATTTTGGCAAGGTTCCCATTCAAAACCAAAGCGATTGTTCTTCCATTGTTTGATTTCAGTTAAGGTTTCCATTAGATCCAGAAATGTATTTTCAGCGATTTGGATAATTTCCTGGTGGTGATAAAAAGAATATTCCCCATTTCTAACATTTATCAAAAAACAATAATCCCTATCGGGATCGAGTTTATTATAAGCAATTGCCCAAAACATTATGTCTTCTTCATATAAACTAAAAATATTATTTCTTGTTGAATAATCTTCTATTATTATTCCATTTATTTTGTCATACTTAATAAAAATATCATCAACGGATACCATTATATATAATATTTGAATATTATTTAATCTTTGGAATATTATTTTATCTTTGAAATATTATTTAATCTTTGAAATATTATGTCAAATTGGTTTTTCCATGGGGAAATAAATTATAATTCACAGTTTGAAAAGGAATCCACTCTTTTCGCATCAAAACTCGAAAAAATAGGTTTGAATGACGTTGAAATATATAATCTTATTAATAATATTCCTCTAAAAATTTTCAAAAACCATTATGAAATCTGCGACTTGATTTGCAAGCGTAATAAATCAATTGTTTATGTAGATGGTTTCTATTTTATCAATAACAATGAACATACCATCAAATTTATGATTAGTGGGCAGTTCACTAAAAATTAATTGTAGAGAAATTTTACTTTGTATTGACAATCCCAAATTTCATATACTTTCACAGCAGGACCTAAATCCGGTGGCATTAGTTTAAGACTATTTGAATAGTCTGCCTTAGTAATACAAATATGATTTAATTTTTTACAACTGGCAAGTGGTGTGAAATCAAGCGAGTAGAAATCTGGTTTGATTTCCCAAAATAAAATCTTTTCTAGCTCAGAAAGAGCACTGAGTGGTTCCAGGGATCTTCCAGTAAAATATTCACCACTCCTTTTTTGCGTAAAATTCAGGGACAGTTCACTAATATTTTTTGGAATAATTCCTCCATGATACCCTGGTAAAAAAACGGAATTTCCTAATCTGCATTCAAGTATGTCTATTTTTGCCTGAATCGCCCTATTTTTCTCTTCGAATTTTTCAATAATTTCACGCAATATAATATTTTCTTGTTCAATATTACGTAATCTCTGGAGAGTTAATTGAAAATCTTCCATTTTTCTGTTTGTGAAAGTGTTATAATATTATAATTCAATTTTTTTATATTAGAAAAAACATGTTACTTTGTTCCCAATTACTTACTGACTAATAGTAAATATTTCTTTGTTTTCTTCAATAGTTTCAACGATTCTTCTACCAAAATTAGGTAAAGTATAGTGAAAGCAATTGAAAAAATATATTTTTTTTAATTTTTTACAATCTTTTAATGGTGTTAAATCGAAATCAAAACCGTTGTAGTTTTCAAAGATTAATTCTTCAAGATTTGGTAGTTTGGTAAGTGGTTGAATAGAGCTTCCCACAAATGTATTTCCCTTATATCCATTATGAATATAGAAGGTAAGTGAATTTATTAACCTCAATTGTGTACAATTTTTGTCGATTATACCATTTGAATATCCCGGTAAGAATATTCCATCTCCAATTCTATCATTCATGTGAACTATCACATCTTCCAATTTTTTCAATCGATCCTTCAAAATCTTATTTTCTTCTTCAAATATATTTATGTTTTCAATAATTCGTTGCATAGTTCTAATATCTTCATCTGGATCTTTTTGTAAAATATATTCCAAATGAACAGGATCTTCCACTGTAAAAATAAATTGACCCTCCAGATGTAAAACATAACCATTTTTCAAAATATTTTCCATTTTTTTCATATCTTTTTTACAAAATTTATTTAAAAAATCATCATCTAGACCGATTGTGAAGGTAAAGTTCTCAAATCTCCTCGTAAAATGTCTAATAACTATTTTTTCCTCAAATCTTTCAACGATGGAAGTCATACTTTTTTATTATTTTAAATATAACAAAAAAATAATTCAATTTTTAAACAATGAACTAAAATTTTCAGAGACATTTCCCATTGCTTCATTTTGCTTCTGAGTAAAGGGTTTAATAAATTTTTCCCTTTCCTTAATAAGTGAATCCAATGTTCTTTCCTTCTTTACTTGAGATGGATTTTCTACAATATTATTATAAGCTTCATCCAAGGATGACATTTTATAATATAACCAGATACTATTATTTATAATATATTCCTCACATTCCAAAAGGAAGTTTATTTTCTTCAATATATTATGTCAGTTCCTACAGCTTACACTAAAGGGAACTTAGTGGTTACCAAAACTGCAACCGTCAATGACTGTTTAATTGTTAAAAAGAAAACTACTCTAAAATGTAACTTAAGTGTTGATGGTTATGTGACAATTGGTAACTCAGCAAATACAAATCCTTCCAAAAAATTAGAGGTTAATGGCCAATCTGATTTTAATGGAACAGCTAATTTTAATTCTTTTGCAACAATGTCAAAAACTCCCACCGAAAACTTCCATTTAGTAAACAAGGCTTATGTTGATAATAAATTGAATGGATTACATACAAGTATAACAAATCTTTCTCTCGGTTCCAATCTTATTACCGAACCTATTCTTCCGGAATCAATCTTAGATAAAAATAATATTTGGATAGGAACAAATAATTATACGAATTACCTTCCTACTTCATCATTGACCCCAACAACTCCAAATCATTTTGCAAACAAAGAATATGTTGATAGTATATCTGGACCATCTCTTTTACCCAGCAATAATACTTGGACTGGAACAAATAGTTACAACACTTTTCTACCGACATCCCTACTCACTCCTTCAGTCCCAAACCAACTGACCACAAAAGAATATGTTGATCGCCTGGTCAGTCAAACAAACTTACTGATTACTGACAATATTTGGCAAGGAACAAATAATTTTAATCAACTCCCAACTTCTTCAGCAACTGTTAGCCTCAACAATCAACTGACCACAAAAGAATATGTTGATAGCTTATTAGGAGGAACCGATCTTCTAATTACAGATAATATATGGTATGGAACGAACAATTTTAATCAGCTTCCTACTTCATCTGCAAATGTCACAATGAATAATCATTTGACAACTAAGGAATATGTTGATAATGCGATTGCCTCTTTTACGGGATCATCCATAACAGTTTCACCCGGTAGTGCAAACAATTACTTAACATTTGTAACAGGAACATCGGGGAACCAGTCTCTTTATGTTGACACTGGAATAATGTATAATGCCACTACTGATACGTTAACTGTAGTAAATGCCACTATTACCGGAAATTGTGATGCTACTGTTACAAGCGCAATTAATGCAAATAACATCAATATTACTTCGACCACATCAACCGACACATCTTGTAGTGTTTTGTTAGTTGGAAATCCGGCCACTGGAAACCAGCCAGTTTTTGTAGATACTGGATTAACTTATAATGCTAATGGAGATACTTTAACGGTTTCAATGGTGAATGGTGATTTGAATGGAACTGCTGAAAATGCTAACAATATATTTATTAGATCGACCACATCAAGTGATACAACATGTAGTGTGGTTTTAGTTGGTAATCAGGCAACTGGAAATCAGCAACCATTTATTGGTGGTGGTCTTATGTATAATGCCAACACTGATAATTTAACCGCTTCCTCTTTTTCTGGGAATTTGATTGGAAACGTAACTGGAGCTGTTCTGGCAACATCTGTTAAAGTCGGGTCATCAAATGGATCCAATATTTCTCAAATATTGTTGGGAACTGGTATTTTAACTAGTGCTGGAGGTGGAACAAATGTGATAAATTCTGGAACAATCGGTCTTACAACCTCATCGAAAATTTTCGTAACATTTACTATAAGTCCGGCGAACATTACATGGTTTTACGTGACGCCCGATAGAGATCAGTTTATAATTACTGCGAGTGGCGCACCAACGAATGACGCAACATTCAATTGGATTGCATATAATTAATAAAAATTTTCACCGAGATCAAATGAATTTCATTTGATCAATTAAATTAGGGCACCAATTGCTGATTCAGCAACATGTTCTAACCCATTCTCAGCAAGACTGAGAGCCTCATGTTCTGCAAAGTGTTCGATTCCCTGAACAGCAATATGTTCAACTTCATGAAAAAACGTGTCCAATATTGTGGAAGAAGTGGTGGTGATGACCCATTATAATATATATTATATTTTATTTTTAGAAAAATAAATGTAAATAATAATTATGACATTCACTAATCAGTTTTATAAATTGCCAAAAAAAATATCCCTTGCAGAAAAAAACTATGTAAATTTTGATTTAATCGTTCACGGTCAAGGTGTCTTTATATTTAAGAATGAAGATACACACAGTTCATGTATATTTTATTTCTATGATAATAAGAAATCCAACGGACTAAAAATAGAATTCACTAAATATATTGTCAACATAACAAAATTACCACAAAATGAACCTCTAATTGATGAAAATAACAAAATCGGTTTAATTGACAAACCAGGTGCATATTATTGGGTAAGTATTGATTCACAAAATCAGAAAATATATGCTGGTATTGGTGAGCCAAGGAGAGAAACTAATATTTATTTATTTCAATTTCCAAAAACTGGGGAAATAAAAAGTTTTCTGGAGAGTTTAGTAATGATTAATATACCACCTGAAAGTAATTCCCTAACCCCCCTGGAACTTTTAAGAGATCCAATTACATTTAATATTCCAATGCTTGTTAAAAATACTGATGAACTTTCAATGATGGATGTTGCAAAAGGAGCAATCATTCCAAAATCGAATTTATCTCCAATGTGCCAAAAATTATACGATTGTGTATCTGGAAAGAGATTTATTCTGGATGATGATGATTTTCCCGATTTTTCCAAAGCAATTGAATATAGCATTGCTACCACTGGCTGTTGGTGTAATACTACTCTTATCAAAAAAAGTAGAGAATTCTCTGATCATCCCAATATTAAAGAAACCTACTTGCGTATCACATTAGGGCAAAATAATGGAGAATCTCCCGGGATTCCTTATGTTATGGAAATATGGCCAATTGGCCACTATTCACCGGTCCACAATCACGCTGGTGCAAGCGCAATTATTCGGGTATTACATGGTTCAATTAATGTCAGTCTTTTTCCCTTTTTATGTCCTGATAAAAACGATATTCCTCCTTTTGCCAAAAAAGATTTTAATGAGAATGATATCACATGGATTAGTCCAACCTTAAATCAAGTACATCAGCTAAAAAATCTTGAAACAAATACTAAAACTTGTATAACTATTCAATGTTATATGTATGAAGAGGAAAATAAGGAACATTACGATTACTTCGATTTTCTTGATGATAAAAATCAACTGAAACACTATGAACCTGATTCCGATATGGATTTCATTCTTTTTAAACACACTATGAAAGAGGAATGGGAAAATCGTTCATTTTGTGACAAAATATATGGATGTTGTTTGATAAGATAATAAAAAATGATTTAATCGACTGTTGATACTACAAACAAATAAAAATGGAAACTATGTATTTCTTTGAAATGGATGAATTAGTCCGATTATTTGGTGATAATGAATTATTCCTAAGTCTAGATATATTAGATTTTACTAATAACATATCTGTCAATATAATTGAGAATAAATCAGTAAAAACATCTAAATTTTACAATACATTGGAAGAAATTGGAAAGAAATATTCCTGTGAAAAAAAGATCAACAAATATCTAAAATGTCAATGTGAATTTACTTTGAAAATTAGGCTGGAAAAAAAAGGAGTTTTTGAAATGTCAGTTTCAATAAAAAATTATAATTCATAAAACAATCTTAATATCATAGGAATGGTCTGCTGGCGCAACAAATTTATTTCTAAAATCCACATAAGTTTTTGCCTGATAAAAAAATGGTTTATCTTTTCGTATTTCTAATACATGTGTGCACAAGGCATCGTATTTTTTGAAAACTATTTCATAATTTGGCAATTGATTATTCATGGCAAAACACCCGTATAATGTTGAATATTTGAAAATAGTATGCTCAATTATTTTGGTGTCTTTTGGTAAACAAAAGATATGACCTCTTACTTCTTCATTGTATGACAATGTTCCAATGGGGATCGGATCATTAAATAACATTTTACCAAGGCAGAACCCATCTCTAACATAAACTGGTACATTATTTTGTACAGGAACCTCAATCACAATTTGATATATTTTCGATAAATCAAATCTTCTTATTTTTGAAAAAACTTGAACACAATTTGCGAGAGTTTTCAGGCATTTTCCATTCTCTATATATTTGGAAAAAATATGATTAAGTATATCTTCCGGAAGATCCAGTAGATTCATTTGTGGGTTAATTTTATAATCTTTGCAAAATCAATTTTTTCATTGGCCTAATCTGCTTGAGAGACTGGATAACCGTTTTCTCGATATTCAGTCGCATAAACTGGATACTCAGTCGCCTTCATTTTAGGAGCACTCTCATTGTAGATCTCTTCGACATCGTAAGGGCACCATCTACCATTACATGGAGAATCGTATTTTTCACCTGGTTTGAATTTCATTTTCCAAACATTATCCTCTTTTTTGAAATAGAGATCGTAAAACAAATGCAGAATTCTTCGGGCTGTAATTGGAGCTTCTAGTGCCTCAAACCATTTTCCACCAGAAAGATGACGTAATTCATTGAAATTGAAAAGTAGTTTCTGGCGCACATCCTCAAGTGCTAACTTGATTTTGGAAAGAGTCGCCTGGGAAAAATGGATTTTCATTGGGAAATTAATATAGTAACATGCTTCGTCGCACCATCCATATTGGTTTCCGCGAACAGGAAGATAAACGACTTTGATTGTCTCATTCCTAAATTGGAATTCTTCAATTTCCTTTGTGCTCACATATTCAACATCGCATCCACCATCTTCATCATGTACTCTTTGATAGCAGATTGCGACAATGATGCGGGCGTACATTTCTTGCATGAAATTCACTAACTCTTCATCATACGCTGGTCGAGTGATTTTTGGAGTTTTCTTTTGTGTTTTGGAAATAGTTTTCGCTGGTTCCAAAAGTTGTTGTAGTTCTCTCTTTAATGATTTAACCATTTTATGTGTTTTAGACGTAATGCGCAAAAAACTATCAATTTTTTTGCAAAAACAAAAAAAATTGATTATAAAAAATCTAGAGACTTTTAAAACAATCAAAATGTTTTCGTGTTTTTGTAAAAAAACAAAGATTAGTCCATCTGAATACGTTGATGGTCCGATTGATAATGAAATTGTTGAAAGAATGAAACAGACTAACAAAGTTATATTTGGAAATGAATTCAATTATCCTGTCATTAATCTTCCAAATTCCATAACAACAATTCGATTTAGTGGCGGAAGTTTTAATCATTCCTTGGATAATTTACCAGTTGGAATAAAAGAACTTACATTGAATTCTCGATTCAATCAACCACTTGATTATTTACCATATGGATTGGAAGTACTTAAGTTCCAAAGTGGAAGTATTTTCAGCCATTCATTAGATAATCTTCCCCTAACAATAAAAATTTTGGAAATACCCCTTCTCTACAATCATGAAATTAATTGTTTACCAAACAGTGTAGAACAACTTAGAATTGGTGTAAAGGTTATCTTGAACGATGATAATATTTTATTTCCGGAAAGTTCCCATTTTGACAACGAAGAAAATATTCAATATTTTGATAAACAAATTAGGAAAATCCCAGAAAAACTCAAAAATTTGTATATTTTTCCTGATTACAATTACCTTAACGATCTTCAGGAAAAATATGGAAATAAAGTTGTAGTTATTTCAAAAGAAATGAGAAATTATTGAAATATTATTTATAAAAATTGTGTTTAGCCATAATCAATAAAATTATTTTCCAACCATTGACGCCCGAAAATAATAGAATCCTTTCAAAATATAAGACATCTTATTTTTTGGAAAATAATTTAACCACCTTTTGGATAATTTACAGAAGTGTAGAAACTATTGATATAACTAAATAAACTTTTTTACACTATCCTCTTGATAATTTACCCAAAGGACTTTTACTTTTAAGAATAAATTTAAAGAAAAGGAGAATATCCATAAGAAATTAATTGTAAATGTGCTCTTGTCGGACTTCCTTCCTTGTTAAAATATTTTATCTTTTTGGAAATTATTTTTCCGATTATGTAATTCCTATAACTTAAATAATCATATTTGCCTACAGGAATATATTGTAATTTATAATATTTTCCATTAACTAATTTTAATTTATCAAGAAACTCACTATGGGGAACATATTTTTGAATAGTTGACATGGGCAAATAAGGATAAATAATTTTTTCCTTTTTATATTTACCAAGCCAATTTTTGAATATTTTCATGGCTTTTCGCATTTTTGGAGTTTGATTTGGGTGATATTTTGCCCGGTTGTACATTGTGTTTATTACATCAAATTGATATTTTGGACTCCTATATTTTATAATTTCAATAGTCTTTCTAGCTTTATCTTCATCCCTAAAACCAGTTCCTTTCATGGTAGTTTCTGGATGAGCATCAGAATACAACTCCATAAATTAACAAATATTATAACTCCTGTTACTTTTCAAAATTTAATATTTTTTGAACACACCATGCGCAATTGATTTAAGCGCTTTTCAGTATCAGACAACATTATTTTTTTTACAAAGAGTATTTTATGTAAAAAATTAAATTAACATTCCAACAAAAATAACAATCATTGCTCCAATTCCTAAATAAAGGCTTGAAACTCCTGATTTGATCGGCTGACTTGGACTAGGAGCAAAACAATTAATCTTTACCCAAGTCCCTGAATCACTTATACATGTTCCTGGAACACCAGTCTGTACTGAAACTGGACTTCCTGCACAAGTAGTTGTTCCCATATAACTGTTAATAACTGCCCATGTAGCATTGCACTCTACTGGCTTAAATGAAAATGTTGATCCTCCCTGTGACATATCTTTACAAGTATTTAATGTATAAGTCATGGACATTTGAGGAGTTCCATTACAATTTGAATTACCGTAAATATCAGCGGTGATATCTGAATAAACTCCTGCAACAAATGTTAGAGCAAGAAACAAAGAAATAAATCCTTTCATCTTTATATACATTAATATAATCAGTTTCTTTTAAATCATTTTTTTACAAAAAAATGATTTTTTTTATATTTATTCATCCCCACAATAAAAAAATGAGTGATTTGGAACAACTTCCTAATCTAAAAAAAAATCGTATTATCGGAAAAAAATACTGTTTTTCTGATGTTATAGTTTATTGGGATGGAAGAAAAATATGTTGTGAACACAATTTTTGTTATCATAATTGTCGTATCTGTGCGACAAAATTGGTTTGCGATCACAATATAATTAAACGTAGATGTGCGCACTGTAAAAAATGCAAACATAATATTAAGAAATTAAATTGTAGAATTTGCTTATATGGAGAAATATGTTCGCATGGTAAAAACACTTGGATCTGCTGGAAATGTACTACTGAAAGAAGGTGTCCCCATAATAATATTCGAAAATCATGTAATAATTGTATTATGAAACTAATATGCGAACATGGCAAAAAAAGGAGAAATTGCAGGGACTGTGGCGGAAACCGATTTTGCATCCATAGTAAATATAAAGAGTATTGTGCTGATTGCAAGGGTAGTCAAATCTGCATTCATTTCAAGAAAAAGAAATATTGTAAAAGCTGTAAAAATTCGAAAAAAAAAATTTGTGAGCATGGACAATACGAAAATGAATGTCTTGAATGCCAAATCCAAATAAAAGATATAGATTTAGAAGTATTTTCTAATTAGTATTTATAATTAGTCGGCGTAATTTTTACAAGAAGTCTCAAATAATCTTTCCCAATCTCCATTTATTTTTTCTTTCCTTTCTACTTTCTTCTCATGGATAATATCTGTTCTTAACAAATATTTAACACCTTTAGCTGGTGGAAGTCCCTCGTGTAAAATATTTTGATCTTGTACTACACACATTCCCAGTTTGGGTTTAATAAGAATTTGATGATCTTTTTTAGAATGTTGTTTTTCAACATCACGCAAAAATCTACAATGTATTCCTGAATGATTTGGCCAATACCCAGTTTCACCATTTTCAAAATCATCATTCAAATAGACCAACAATGACATAAAAGATTGTTGAACTGAATCTTCTCTATTTCTTTTAACCTTGTAATCTATATGTTCAGGAAATGCATCTCCCGGATAATACTTATAAATACGTAGCTTTTCATAAACAAATGATGGCTTCCATTCGGCCCCTTTTGTAATACTATTGAAATATACATTTTCGCCTAAAAATGCAAGATCTGGCTCCAAATGATTTTTTACCTTTTCCCAGATGGAATTCGCAATTTTTTCGTCAAATAATACGCAAAAACTGTTTGTCCTTGGATCCTCACGGCCTGTTCTTCCATGACCACCTCCAGAGGGTGCAGATTTGTTCCAGCCTTTTTCCTCACAAGCGGATATTATTTTTTGACATTCTTCTCGCGATAAAATATTGTCTATGGTAATTATGCGATTTTCACATAAATTAATTTTTGACATATTATATTTTACTGATTTATTTTTTAAATTATAATTTTTTTCCAAATATCGAAAATAAATTTATTTTTACATATTTACATATTGAAAAAAAATTCTCATTATAATAAAAAAAATGGATAAAATAGAAAGAAATAATATTTTTCCGATTGTTCCCGAATCTAATATTCTAGAATGGGAAAAAGAATTTAATCCTCAACAACCAGTTGAAGAGGGTTTTTATTCTGGAGGACAAAGATTTATAATTGCTGATTAGTCAAAATAATAATTGAAATAATCTGTGATTAATGTTTGTCTAATATCCTTCTTTATCCCCAGTGTTTCAGCATAAATCCAGTAATCTGGCCCATAATCAATAAATATTTCTTCTCCTTTTTTCACGTCCCTTTTCAAAAAAAATGTGATATGTATTTCTTCAAGATCAGCTACATTATGTAATTCATAATGTACATCACAATTTGGATTATCAGAATGATTAAAAAAAGAAGTGAATGACTCCTTTGTACTTCCATCCACCGCACTGTTTTTGAAAACATATTGATAAGTATATTTCCAATTTTCATCAACGGTATTCCCAACTATAATGGGTCCAATATAACAGCCAATTTTTGCTGATTTTGAGATATCCTTTATAGCACGGACTCCTTTTCCCATAAACGGGGTTTCAAACAATTCGCACATTTCCTCCGTATTTGGACATTCAAATGCACCATCTGATTTTATTCGTTCAATATCTTTGACAAATAAACTATCTAATCTCTGAAGATAAGATTTAGGAATAGTTTCTTTTTTAA
>Ga0172362_10002151_pt1 | contig 17114 bp, 9 predicted proteins | sample LakKivs1_kivu2a2_FD_114534 | JGI IMG/M metagenome (GOLD analysis project Ga0172362, IMG submission 114534) | Sediment microbial communities from Lake Kivu, Rwanda - Sediment s1_kivu2a2 | ecosystem: Environmental > Aquatic > Freshwater > Lake > Sediment | place: Rwanda: Western Province, Lake...
GATGATGGTCCCTTTTGCGAAGACACGGAGGATTTACGAAAAAATTTCACGCCTACTGCTTTTGCTGGAAAAACCGTATATCTCGAATATCTCCCCCTTGATGACAATTTCTACCTTGACCAGGCATTCGTGGAACGCACCAAGGCAAAGGTCAGCACAGTTGCAACGGCGAAAATCCTCGACCTCTTCCAGAACGGCTGTCTTTATATGACTTATTTCGGTCATGGCTCACCAAATATCTGGGCGGATGAAAGAATATGGTTCGGCGGAGATTCCCCTAACAGTGATAACCTTCACCTCACCAACATGGAACACCTGACCTTTGTCACCAATATGACCTGCAACAGCGGCGCTATTGATTATCCCGTTCCAAAATGGAACATCTGCATCTCGGAGGACTCCATGAGACAGCCAAGGGGCGGTTCAATTGCCCAATTTGTTCCTTCTGGACCGGGATTTACATCTGCTCACAAAAAAATCTCCGACTCACTTCATGAGGCACTTTTCAAAGACCATGTCGCAACACTTGGTGATACCATCATCCTCACCCGCTCGCTTTACCTTCTGAGGAGAAATCAGGTTGACATCGCCCAGATGTTCATCCTGCTGGGAGACCCTGCGCTTAAGCTCCAGATTCCCGCCGAAGTTATGCCTCTCCAAGCATATATTACAGACCCGGAGACCCATGCCTGGAAACCATGGGAGAACGAGAGATATCTGCGCTTGAAAGACCTTCCCGCAAAAATTCGGATAATCGCCTCGCCCGCCTCTTTCAGACGTGGCATGGCGATTTATTCCCTGTATTCGCCCGGTAATGAGATTTCACAGGATGGTGCACCGGTGACATTCAGCGGCGGCAGTGCATATCATGAGTTCACACTTCCTGCGGGGGCGATGGCTGGTGAATGGACAGCGCACTGTTATCTATACAATGAAGGCAGGAAGCGCGACGCCACAGGCGGTATCACATTCAATGTCGGAGAACCCTTCCTGACCCTGAATAACGCTCGCGCCGAAAAACCCCTTATCAACATCAGCGCCAATACCCCCTTACACCTCGATGCAGAGGTCAAAGACGATTCACCCATCCCATGTCCCGATGCCGCAGTTGACCTCATCAATCTCGTTGCGGAAAATCCCTCTACCAGAACGCTGAATCAACCCATTGAGCCGAATGAAACAAAAACCTTCTCCTTGGAAGTCAACCCAAAGCCCGGGCTTAATGTCTTCCGCTTCAGCATACCGGCATATTTTAAGCCCACGAATCCTGAAACTCCGACCCGGAATGAAATCCTTCTACCCCTTGTGGCGCGGGACGATTCCATGACATCTACCGACCTCGCAATCTCCAAATATCTCATGAAACGCACCTACACACAAACCGGCAAACGCGTGAATCTATCCATCGTCATCCCGGTTTTCAGTCTCGGCATAAAGTCCCTTGACTATGCCGATGTCATCCTGCGTAACGGCACAAACACCTCCGGGAAAGTCCTGAGAACCAGCCGTATCTCCAATATTACCCCACGCCTCCCCAACAACGCCACCATTATGATGACCCTTGAAAATCCGAATGAGCCTCAAACATTCACCCTTGAGGCAGTGCCCCCAAAGGGGGAAAACGATATACATCCGGATAACAACAAATTCACATTTGTCCATGATGTCTCAAAACTTTCCGACCTGAGTATTGACGCACACACAATAAAACTTTCAGAGGAAAGTCCAACTGAAGGGAGAACCGTATTCTTTGATGTCCCCGTGACAAATCTTGGCGGGGCGGCGGCAAAGAATTTCCATATCTGCCTCTACGACAATGACCCTGACTCGGGTGGAAAACCTCTCTTCGATTATACCGCAACCCCTGAAAAACTCATCACACGCCTTGAAGCCGGTGAAACACGAACAGTCAGACTGCGATGGGACCCCATAAAGAACAGCGGTGAGAACAAATTATTCATTAAGGTCGATACGGCAAATACAGTTGCTGAAATAAACAAGTCCAATAATACTGCAATCATCACCATCCACGTACGTACCAAGGCGAATTTGAAGCCTCTTGTGATTGAGATTCGGCAGACGGACAAGGAGCGGGAGGCGCTCATTGCACATCTTGTGGCACGAGTTAGAAATGACGGGGAAACGGAGGCAAAAAACGTTTCCATCCGGTTCTTTAAAGAAAAGAGTCAAGCACCAGATACCTTAATTGGCGAAACGCTCATCCCGTACATCGCCCCGGGGGAAATTGGAGAAACGGACTATGTCTGGCATTTAACAGAGGAGGAGGCGCACTTCATATATCACCCGACCTTCCAGGCATTTTTGAGGGGAAGCTCTCAGCGCTTTTCAAGTGTGGAAGAGAAATAAGGATTTAAACATCAGAACACGTCACATTGCAGGTCAATGGGTATTGACAATAGACCTCTACGTATTTTCAAGTTCGTTAAATGCCTGAGGGATGGCATCAAGGACATCGGTGGGTAGAGCGGCGCGTTCGGTTTTAACAGCGGATGTCTTCTCCCCCGCCAGTCCATGCAGATATACTCCAAGAATAGCCGCCTTCAGAGGCGTAACACCCTGGGCAAGAAATCCTCCAATGAGACCGGTAAGAAGGTCTCCGCTTCCGCCCTTGCTTAATGCCGTGTCACCCGTCCTGTTGATGAAAACATCGCCCGATGGTGAGGCAATAACCGTTCTGGCACCTTTAAGAACCAGAATAACATTATAATCCCTTGCAAATTCCCTTGCCACGCTGATTCTTTTTTTCTGAATTTCCTGAACGCCTATTCCAAGAAGTGAAGCGAGTTCTCCGGGATGCGGCGTCAGGATGGAAGGCGCCTCCCGCCCCTTCAAGAGATTTAAAGCCCCATGAAAGGCATTCACGCCATCCGCATCCAGAACAAGCGGCAGGGCAGTCCTTGCATAAATCTCGCGAGTCAGGTTCCGCACACCTTCAGTGCGTCCCAGACCGGGACCGATGGCAATGGAATCAACCTGCGACGATTTCTCAAGAATACCATCAAGCATCCCGGTATCAGGAAGACCCTCATACTTTGTGGGAAGCGGGATGGTTATCGGTTCGGTGAGTTTTACTTCAAGAATGGAGTTCAGACTTTTGGGTATGGCAAGAAAGACAATGCCGACCCCTGAACGTGCGGCAGCAAGGGATGTCAGAGTGGCGGCGCCTGTCATGCCAATTGAGCCAGCCACAACAAGAAGTGAGCCAAATGTCCCTTTATGCCCATGCGGCGGACGCACCGGGAGTATCTCTTGCGCCACATCAGGCGTTACAAGATAACATCTCGTGGGTGATGGCGCTGTCAAAAGGTCTTCCGGGAATCCGATCGAGGCAACAATCACCTCGCCGCACCAGCCCGCGGCGGGATATTGCATCATACCCAACTTGGGCAGACCAATGGTGACGGTATAATCCGCATGAACACAAAGACCGTCAAAATATTCCTCATCGGCGGGAAGACCAGAAGGGATATCCACCGCCACAACGGTCGCCCTTGAGTTATTGACCGCCTCAATCGCTTCGCGGAAAAGTCCCGTGACCTCACCCTTCACACCTGTACCCAGCATGGCATCGATGACACAATCCCCCTCTTCAAGGTTCAGGGCAACCCGGCTCCCCGCCTTGCAGACTAAACGGGGGATATCCGGGGACAGGGCGTGATAGTTTGTGAGGGCATCAGGCGAGAGCCCCTTTTCATCCGAAAGCATCAAAAGTGTGACTGGAACGCCTGCATTATAAATGAGGCGTGCTGCAACAAAACCATCGCCAGCATTGTTTCCCCTTCCCGTAATGACGACGACACGTTTGGGTTCAATCTTTCCCATGACGAAATCCGCAACGGCGGCGCCGGCAAGTTCCATAAGCGAAAGACTCGACACGCCACGGTCGGAAATGACGATACGGTCAATCTCTCGCATCTCTTCGCCATTGACAATTTTCATGAGAGAACCTGTAAAAGGAAAGTTGTTTGTGGAAATTGTACCAAATCTGGCAATGGGCACCCGTTTTACTTCACCTGTTTCGCGTTGCCGCTCAACTGCGACATCAGGAGATAAGCCCTCATAATCTTGACAGATTCATCCAATTGGACATCCACAAAGGGCTTAGGTTTTTCCTCCTTTCCCTTTTCCACCTTCATGTAAAATTTTCCCTCCTCGGGTTTTTCCTGCTCAGAGGGCGGGGTGGTGATGGAGTCCTCGTTCTTTGTATCGGGGTGTTGGGGCAGGGAGATTGCCGGTTCATTCATATCTGGGTCGCCGAGCAGACCGCGTGCCGCAAGTTCAGCCTCATTGTTTTCAGGGAGGTCTATCTGAATGTCCGGAGTAATGCCAACCTTATCGATAGTCTTGCCACTGGGGGTGTAATAGCGGGCTGTGGTAAGCCGGAGTGCGCACTTTTTGGGATTTTTATTCTCATCCCATGCGATGGTGTGTTTCAATTCCTCAATGGTCTGGACAGAGCCCTTGCCATACGTATGCTCTCCCTTCGGTGCAGTAACAACTCCGAGTTTATGGTCCTGGATGGCGCCGGTGAAAATTTCCGCCGCGCTGGCGCTTGCCCTGTTGACAAGGACAACAAGAGGAAGGTCGCAAATCGGGTCTGCAGTGGATTTATATTCCCTGTTCTGATTGGAAAGACGTCCCTTGGTGCTGACGATGACTTCACCCTTGGGCACGAAATATTCAGCCACCTTCACAACTTCATCCAGGAGCCCGCCGGAGTTGAATCGCTGGTCTATAATCAGTCCCTTGACATTGTCCTTTTGTAGAGAGAGAATTGCCTTTTTTAAATCATCCGCCGTGCTCTCGCTATACTTTGACATGCGGATATATCCAATGTCATCGCCTATCTTCTTGAAATAGATGCTGTCAACCTTGATATTGGCGCGCTCCACGGTGAAATGCAGGGGTTTGGGCTCACCCTTGCGGTAAATGGTGATGTTCACCTTGGTGCCGGGAGGACCTGTGAGCTTCTTGACCGCATCTATCAGGGTGATTCCCTCTGTGGATTTCCCCTCAATCTCTATAATTCGGTCCCAGGAGCGGATGCCCAGCTTGGCTGATGGAGTTCCAGGGATGGGAGCCACAACGGTCAGGATGCCATCCTTTATAGTAATATGGATGCCTATGCCGGAAAACTCACCCTCGGTGTCCTTTTCCAGTTGTGCGAGGGAATCAGGGTCGAGAAACTGGCTATGCGGGTCTAATGTCGAAAACAATCCCTGCAGTGCGCCTTCGAAGAGCTTGGCGGAGTCCACATCATCCACATATTTATTTTTTATCTCAGAATAGACCTCCGTAAAGACATCCACATAACGGTAAAAATCATCATCCTTTTCAGCGGCGAGTACCTTGATTGCCACCTGACCAAGGATGATGAAGGAGCATAGAAAAAGTAAAACCCCGATGACGACCAGTCTCCTTTCGGGGCGTTGATTTCTTCGGTTATCATTCATACCCAAAACCTCTTTTATTTCAAAAATATATCCTTACGATACCCAAATAAACAAAGGGAAGTTGAATCAATTACGACTCCTTGTCAAACGCTTTTTCATCTGGTCGAAAGGCAATATTCCACGTCAGAAGGGAAAAAACCTTGACGTGGCAAATATTTCTTTTATTAATACTACTGAATAATTGATTGGCAGTATTATTTCACAGAACAATTCGTGGGGTTTTTTTTATGTTCGATATCTTAATCACCGATGGAGATGTTATTGATGGTTCTGGTGCAAGCTCAATGAAGGTCGATATTGCCATCATCGATGACCGCATCGCAGAAATTGGTAACCTCAATGGTGCACAGGCAAAAAAAATAATCGATGCCCACGGCTTGACTGTAACACCCGGCTTTATTGATGTCCACAGTCATGGCGATATTGGCTTACTTGTCAATCCTCAGGCAGAATGCAAGATTCGCCAGGGAATCACCACCATGGTCAGCGGCAATTGCGGGAGCACACCCTTTCCCCTGCGCGGGGAGAAAAAAAAAGAAGTTCAAGAGGAACTTGAAAAATATGGTCTTTCCCTTGATTGGGATTCAATTGAAGGATATTTCAAGAGACTGGAGGAGTTTCGTCCGGCTCCCAACGTTGCCACCTATGTTGGACAGGGCTCCATCCGCGCCTCTGTGATGGGACTGTGCGACATCCCCGCAGACGATTCTTTCATGAAGGATATGAACTCTGAGGTTCACCACGCAATGGAGGCGGGCGCCATTGGTATTTCCACAGGTCTCATATACACCCCCGGCTCCTTTGCCACTGAAGAAGAGCTCACAGAGCTTGCCCGAACCGCCGCTGAATCCGGCGGACTGTATTCTTCCCATATCCGCGGCGAGGGCGATACGCTGATTGAGGCGGTCAAAGAGGCGCTTGCCATCGGGAAAGGCGCAAAGTGTCCGGTGCAGGTGTCTCATCTGAAGGCGAGCGCCCCGCGCAACTGGGGCAAGGTTAAAGAGGGGATTGCCCTCATTGAAAAGGCGGAGCGGGAGGGACTTGACGTCTGGTTCGATAAATATCCATACACTGCGGGTTCAACGGGTCTTGCCATCTATCTGCCACGCTGGTCAGTCGGGGATGGGACGTACAAACTTATGGAATTACTCTCAGACCTTTCTATGCGGGCGAAAATCTTTAAAGAGGCAGATGCGGAAAATGAGGGTGAAAAAAAGTGGGAGTCAGTTGTCATTATCTCGGCGGAGTCCGATGAATATGCCCCTTATGAAGGTAAGAGTTTGCAGGAGATTGCAGACATAACGGGAAGAGGACTTGAGTTTGTATTTTGTGACATACTTCTGAAGAGCCGTGCGCGGGCGGACATTGTCTGTTTCACCCAGAGTCAGGAGGATACAGACCTTGCGCTACTGCATCGCCTCGGACTGGTCTGCACTGATTCAGGCATCTGGGCGCCCTATGGTCCATTATCTAAGATAAAGCCACATCCCCGTGCGTATGGGACCTTTCCGCGTTTTTTGCGGCAATACGTGAAGGAGAAAAAGGCACTGACCCTTGTGGAGGCAATCTGCAAGGTGACCAACCTCTCTGCGCGGCGCTTTGGCTTTTCCAGACGAGGGCTTCTCAAGGAGGGCTACTTTGCAGACATTGTCATCATGGACTGGGAGCGCCTGAAAGACACCGCCACCTATACGGAACCTCACAGTTACCCGGAGGGTATTGAAGGGGTCATCGTGAACGGCACGCTTACATTGTGGCATGGAGAGGCAACCGGCAACAGGGCGGGGCGCATCCTCAGGCATTCTTGAGTCAGCCTCAGGCGGATTACTTTTAAAAGGACATATATATGGCGAAAGTTGTAGCACTTGTTTTAGCGGGAGGGAATGTGGAGGGATATGGCATCCTGACACGCAACAGGACTAAAGCCGCCCTCCCCTTTGCAGGTCATTACCGCATCATCGATTTTGCACTCTCGAACTTGAGCAATTCAGGCATCACCTACGTGGGGGTCATAACACAATACCTCCCCGCCTCATTGATTGAACACATCGCCGGCGGTGAGGCATGGGACCTTCACGGCTCAGACCGCATAATAAAAATCATGCCGCCGTTCGTCGGCATCGGTCACACTATCTGGTTCCAGGGCACATCTGATGCGGTTTACAGAAATCTCAACTTCGTCCATGACTTGAATCCCGATGATGTGATTATCCTCTCTGGAGAACACATTTACCACATGGATTACAACGAACCCTTGAAGTTTCATCACGAAAAGGATGCCGACCTCACCATTGTTGGGCAAAGATTGCCTTCTGAGCGCCTCTCGCTGAGATTCGGTTTTCTTGAAGCGGATAAAGACAATCGCGTCACCATGTTCAGGGAAAAACCACCGGAGATTCTCTCCAACTTCATCTCCATCGGCATTTACATATTCAAAAAGGATGCCCTCATCAATGAATTTAACCGGAGATTCCAGGAGGCGAGATTTACACAGAATTTCGTCATAGATGTGGTGGAACCCATTACACAAAGACTGAATGTCTTCGCCTATGAGTTCGGTGGATTCTGGGAATACCTTGAAAATGTGAATAAATATTATCAGACAACAATGCGGATGATTGGGGAGGAAAATCCCGTTAAACTTGCGGACTGGGAAATTGTGACCAATCCCGAAGACCGCAGACTCGGCACGAGAAACCCTGTATTTACGGGAAGGGGCGCAAATATAAAGGACTCGCTCATCTCACCAGGCTGCAGGATTGAGGGAACTGTCAGCCACTCCGTTCTCTCCCCCGGCGTCATCGTTGAGGAAGGCGCAACGGTCATGGATTCCATTATAATGCATGACTCCATCATCCGTAAGGGTTCCTTCATTCAAAAGGTGATATCGGACAAGAATGTCACTATTGAGCAAAACTGCTCAATTGGCGTGGAGATGCGAAAGGATAAGAATAACCCGGAGTTGCCGGATTCCCCTCTGGGGCTTACTATCCTGGGAAAGGGTGCCGTCATTGGAGAGGATATAAAAATTGGTGGGCTGTCGCAGGTGTATCCCGGTATGGACCTGCGTTCTTACTCCGGGACACATTTTGCACCGGGGGTGAACATCAAATAATTTAAAAGTTTCAGAGTTTCAAAAGTTTCAGGAGTTTAAGAGTTGGAGATTGGTTGAGGGAGATGAGCCATGTATGAAACCATTGCAATGATTCTTGCAGGAGGGCAGGGCAGCCGTCTCTCCATACTCTCTGACCACAGGGCAAAACCTGCCGTCCCGTTCGGGGGGATTTACCGCATCATCGATTTCACCATGTCCAACGTCATGTATGCCAAGATTCCCGTGGTTGGCATCCTAACTCAGTATAAACCATACTCGCTCATGGCTCACATCTCCACAGGCGAGGCGTGGGGATTCACCGGACGAAAGCATCATGCGAAAATCCTTCCTCCCTATGTCGGCGAGGCAGATTCTGACTGGTATGGAGGGACAGCCGACGCAATCTATCAGAACCTCAGCTTCATTGACCGCTTTGACCCCGATTATGTCTTCGTCCTCTCAGGCGACCACATCTACAAGATGGATTACAATGAGCTCCTTGAGTTTCACGTGAGCAAAAACGCCGACCTGACAATTGCCATGCAGGAGGTGCCACGGGAGGACGTGCATCGCTTCGGAATTGCCGTGACGGATGGGGAACAGCGCATCACCGATTTCATTGAAAAGTCGAAGACCGCTCCATCCAACCTCGCCTCCCTCGGAATTTATCTCTTCAACCGTCCTTTCCTCGAACAAGTCCTTAACGAGGATGCGGCGGATAAAAACTCCGGTCATGACTTCGGTAAAAACGTCGTTCCTGACAACATCAAAAAGGCTCGGCTCTATGCTTACACCTTCAAGGGTTACTGGCAGGATGTGGGCACTATTGACGCTTACTGGACTACACATCAGGAGGCGCTGGATTCTGCCGCATCGGGTCTTGACCTTGAAAGGTGGAATGTCCGCACTAATAACATTCTTGAAAAACTCACAAATCTGCAACCGCTCAGGGTAACTGCCAGAGCACACGTGCGCCATTCCATTATCTCCCCCGGATGCATCATTGAAGGTGAAGTGTATGGTAGTGTGCTTTCTCCCGGCGTGCATGTCAAACCCGGCGCAAAGGTGGAAAAATCCATAATCATGAATGAGTCAATTATCGGTGAAGATTCTCAGGTGATTTACTCCATCCTCGACAAGAATACCGTTATTGGAAAAAATTGCAAGATTGGCATCGGTGAGTCCATTCCCAATAAGGAAAGCCCTAACATCCTATCCTGCGGAATCAGTGTCTTCGGAAAATATGCAATTCTCCCCGATGGCTTCGTTGTCGGAAAAAATTGTCTTGTTTATCCGGTTGTGGAAGGCTCAGATTATTCGGGCGAGGTGATTTCCTCCGGAGAAACCATCCGACCGAAATGCAAGCGGAAAATCAAGATAAGATAAGGAGTCAGATATGACACGGGAGGCAAATTTTGAAAGGCTCCTGACAGCGCTTCGGTGTGGAACGCCGGATTATGTGCCCCTTGTGGAACTCGGCATCCACCAGAAAATAAAGGAGGCGTATCTGGGGCGCCCTGTCAATACCTTGCAGGATGAGGTAGATTTCGCCCTCGCCGCCGGTTATGATTACGTTAAACTCCAACCTATCATCAACATGAATCCAGCCAACATTAAGCCGAGGGGAGAACTTATCTCCACAAAAACCCTGCCGGACACTGACCGTGTCTGGGCATCCGAACACGATGGCATCATCCAGTCCATGGAGGACTTTGAGCGGTATGTCTGGCCCAAAAATGAGGATATCTCCTATACCCGATTTGAAGAAATTGCCCCTCTCCTCCCTGAGGGGATGAAGGTTATCGGTCAATATGGTGACATCTTCACCATGGTCTGGGAGGTAATGGGGTTTGAGAATTTTTCCGTGGCGCTCTTCACAGACCCCACCATTGTGGAGGCGCTCTTTGACAAAATCGGCGGACTCATCTTCAGCATGTTTGAAAATATGGCAACACTGGGTTGTGTCGGCGCCCTCTGGTATTCCGACGATATCGCCTATGCCTCAGGGATGATAATCTCACCCACTGCCCTCCGGAAATATCTCTTCCCCTGGATGAAAAAAATGGGCGATGTTGCAAAAATACACAACCTCCCTCTAATATACCACTCCGATGGAGTCCTGTGGGATGTCTTTGAGGAACTCATTACGATGGGCGTAACGGCGATTCATCCTATTGAGCCAAAGGCAATGGACATCGTTGAGGTAAAGAGGCTTGTTGAGGGAAAATTGTGTGTAATTGGCAACGTAGACCTGGGCTATACCCTGACGCGTGGCACGCCTGATGAAACTGCGGAGGAGGTGAAGGTAAAACTTCGCACGGTTGCCCCGGGCGGCGGTTATTGCCTTGGCTCCAGCAATTTTATCCCCGATTATGTCAAACCTGAAAACTTCCGAGCCATGGTTGATACCTGTAAGCAATTCGGGAAATATCCAATCAACATATGAGAGTTTCCTAAAATATGGGACTCACCACGGCGTCACAGGGTTCACAGAGAATTTCCAATATTTTCTTTGTTGCATTATCCTCTGTGTTCTCTGTGCCTCTGTGATGAATGTATTTCAATCATAATGAAAAGCGCAGTATCATCACAATCACCGGTTATTCTGGCAGGTGCCTTTGGCTTTTTCACGGTAACAAGCCAGATAATCCTGATGCGGGAATTTTTTGTCGTTGTGGGAGGCAATGAGCTCCTGCTGGGCGTTTTCTTTTTTACATGGTTCCTGGGGATTGTGGCAGGGTCGCAAACATCTGCGTATGTTGTGAAACGCCTCACAAACCCCATGCATGGTGCGGCGATTTTTCTCTTCGTCCAGGGACTATTCACTCCAACAGCAATGGTTTTTATCAGAAATCTTCGATATGTCTTCAATATCCCTCCGGGGGAATACATACCAATTGTGACATTCTTCATAGGAACACTCCTCACGTTATTTCCTTTCAGCTATCTCACAGGGCTCAACTTTCCCCTTCTTTGTGAAGCGCTCGCCCGCCTGAAAAGAGAAGATGCGCCATCTATTGGAAAAATCTATACAGCTGAATCCCTGGGGAGCATTCTTGGTGGACTGGTCTTCACTTTTATATTTGTCAATATTCTGAAACCTCTGCCCATGGCAATGTTGACATCATCAATCCTGCTCATTCCGCTATTTATAGCCGTCATAGACAAAGCACATATAAAGATTCCAATTGGCATAGTGGCAATAATATTTCTATTTTGTGCCGTCGCCCCGCCCGGACGCATGTTTGAGAAAAAAACCTCCGAAATGCGCATGAGTTTACTTGCGCCCGGATATGCCCTCGTTGACTCAGCCGAGACGCCATATCAGCATTTAAGCCTTGTCATGCGGGAGGGACAATTCAATCTCCTATCCAACGGGAGTTTTGTCTCCACCTTTCCCGACCCCTATTCAACAACGGTGGAGGTGAATTTTGTAATGACAGTCTGTCCACGGACTGAAAAAATATTAATCCTCGGCGGGGGAAATCCCCAGATTCTATCCGAGGTCTTGAAATACCCCGTCTCACACATTGACTATGTGGAAGTGGACAGGAAGATGCTCAACTTCCTTCTCCCACACCTTCCAGAGGATATAAAGACATCGCTTCATGACAGGCGTATCCAAATTCACAACGAGGATGCGCGTTCCTATATTCGTGATTCGCAATTCACAACTTCCGACTATGATATCATCTGGGCAAACCTACCAGAGCCAACAACCATCGAATTGAACCGGTTTTACACTGTGGATTTTCATGAAGAAAGCGCCGGTCTGCTTGCGCGGAAGGGTGTTTATGTGACCTCATGCAGTTCGGCGGTAAATTATTTTGGCGAGGCGGTCAGCCCGTATGTGCAGTCACTCTATAAATCCCTTTGCGCAATTTACGGGGAGGTGGCGGCGACACCAGGGATGCGGATGTATCTTTTTGCCTCCATGAACAGGGGTGTATTAACACTCGATGCGCCGACCCTTGCCAGACGCTTTGAAACGCGAAAACTTGCCTCAACATATTTCACCGCAAATCTTTTCCAATCACTTCTTGAGCCTGAACAAGTGAAGTTCACCGCCTCTGCGCTTGAGAAAAATCTGGATGCCATCCCATTGAACACCGATTTGCATCCTGTCTCTTATCTCTTTAACCTCAGGATGTGGGCGGGAAAATCGGGCAGTGGGGGGATATGGTTTTTCAAGATGATTCGCAACCTGAGAATCTGGCATGTGGCTTTAGCGTTGCTTATCATCCTTGGCGCATGTCTCGCATACGTCACACTCAGGGGGAAAAATTCCTTGCCAGGCGCGCGCTTTGCCACGCTTTACCTGATAATGACAACAGGCGCATGCGGAATCGCCTCAGAGATAATCTTTCTTTACCTATTCCAGAATATCCATGGAAGTCTGTATCAAAAGATTGGACTGTTCATCGCCTCATTCATGGCAGGACTGACAGCAGGGGCACATATCGCTACACATCTTTTGAAAAGGGTAAATACGAATGGTGGTAGCATCCGGCGTACTCTCCTCTTTACCGAAGGGGCATACTGGGCATTCTTTCTCGGGATGGGGATTCTTACAGCAAGATGGTTTCCAACTGAGATTCTATTTTATATCATCGTATTTGTGGCGGGGTTTCTGACCGGTGCGGAATTCCCACTTACCGGAAAGGCATACCTTCTTGGCGGGGGAACAACGGGTGAAGCGGCGGGGAGGGTAAACATGGCAGATGATGTGGGGGCGGCGATAGGAGCCTTTCTGACAGGCATAGTCCTTGTGCCCGCCCTTGGCATCCCCATTACACTTTACCTCCTTGCCTTCTTCAAGCTCACCTCGCTTACACTCGTAAAAACATCAAAATGGTAAACAAAAGAGAAGCGTTCCATGATGATACACTTTTTTTAAGGAGAGACGTTCTATGTGTCAGAATAGGAAATGTGCCCAAATTACATCACTTTCTGAGAGAAACTCAAGCCGTTAGTATAAGGGCATACGTCCATATAAGTTATTGTATTCCAATAATATATAATAATTATCCATTTCATGAAATAAATTCAGTTGCATAAAGGCGAAATCTGGAACAGTGTTTGCATCATTAATAACGAAGGTGAGATCATAAGTATTTTACGTAACAGAAAGGAGGGAATGGGTTATGAAGTTCCGACCCCTTGGTGACAGAGTGCTTGTAAAGCGTCTGGAAGAAGAGGAGCAGAAATCTCCGGGAGGGATTATCATTCCTGACACGGCGAAGGAGAAGCCGCAACGCGGGATTATAACGGCTGTGGGAGGCGGCGCCCGCAATGAAGATGGCAAAATCATCCCCATGGAAGTCAAGGAGGGGAATGAGGTCCTCTTCGGAAAATATTCCGGCAATGATGTAAAGATTAACAATGAGGAGTATCTCATTCTAAAGGAGAGCGAGATTCTGGGGATTATTGAAAAATAACATGCCCTGTCGGGCATTTGCCATTAATATGGCATCATTAAAATACTCCAAGTCAAAGGAGGCTTAAGGTATGACAGCGAAACAATTGAAATACAGTGAAGACGCAAGAGGGGCGATTCTCCGGGGTGTGGAAAAACTTGCTAACGCTGTTAAAACCACACTTGGTCCCCGCGGACGCAACGTCGTCCTTGATAAGAAATTCGGCGCCCCGACCATCACAAAGGACGGCGTCACCGTTGCAAAAGAGATTGAACTCGAGGATACATTCGAAAATATGGGCGCACAGATGGTCAGAGAAGTGGCAAGTAAGACCAGCGATGTTGCAGGCGATGGCACCACAACCGCCACCGTTCTTGCAGAGGCAATCTACCGGGAGGGTATCAAGAATGTTGCCGCCGGCTCAAATCCGACGAATCTCAAGCGCGGAATTGATATCGGGGTTGAAAAGGTGGTGGAAAATCTCAAAAAGCTCAGCATACAGACAAGACAACATCAGAAGATCGCTCAGGTGGCAACGATTTCAGCAAATGGCGACACAACCATAGGGACACTGATTGCCGATGCCATGGAAAAGGTCGGCAAGGATGGGGTCATCACCGTGGAGGAGGCAAAAAGCATCGAAACCAAACTGGAACTTGTCGATGGCATGCAGTTTGACAAGGGATATATATCACCATATTTCGTCACTGATATGGAAAAGATGACCTGCGAACTGGAAAACTGCCTGATACTCATCCATGACAAAAAGATTACAATCATGAAGGACTTGCTCCCTCTGCTTGAAAAGGTGGTTCAGCAGGGCAGAGCACTCCTTATCATTGCAGAGGACATTGAGGGCGAGGCGCTTGCAACGCTTGTTGTCAATAGACTGCGCCAGACCCTTCAGGTCTGCGCCGTGAAGGCGCCCGGATTCGGCGACCGCCGCAAGGCAATGCTTGAGGATATCGCCATCCTGACAGGAGGAAAGGTTATCAGCGAGGAGGCAGGCTTCAAACTGGAAAACACCCGCATTGATATGCTTGGCAAAATAAAGAAGGTCCGCGTGGAGAAGGAAGACACAACCATCATCCAGGAAGAAGGCGCCAACAAGGATGCTATCAAGGGACGCATTGCCCAGATTAAGAAACAGATTGAGGACACAACCAGTGATTACGACCGTGAAAAGCTGCAGGAGCGCCTTGCGAAGCTTGCCGGCGGTGTGGCTGTCATCAAGGTCGGCGCCGCAACCGAGGTTGAGATGAAAGAGAAAAAGGCGCGCGTTGAAGATGCCCTTCATGCCACCCGAGCCGCTGTGGAGGAAGGAATCCTGCCCGGGGGCGGCGTCGCACTGATTCGTTCAATGCCCGTTCTCGAGAAAGATAAATATGAGGGTGACATCAAGATTGGCGTGGATATTGTCAAGAAGGCGCTGGAATATCCATTAAGGTTCATCGCCCAGAATGCAGGCGTTGAGGGCAGTATCGTGGTTGAAAAGGTCAAGGGTGAAAAAGGAAATCTTGGATTCAACGCTGAGACCTTACAGTATGAGGACCTCTTGGAATCCGGCGTCATTGACCCAACAAAGGTGGTGCGATGTGCCCTGCAGAATGCCGCATCCATCGCCGGTCTTCTCCTGACAACGGAATGCGTGGTAACAGAAGTGCCTGAGAAGGAGAAGACACCTCCCGCCATGCCTCCGGGCGGCGGGATGTATTGATGAAATGGCGAATCATGAGTACTAAATGGCGGATTAAGCGAACTTCCTTCGTTGCGTTTTAATTGGGCGGCGGGATGAACTATCTTGCCGCCCATTTCCCCTCATCCGCAGATTGCGCAGATTTCACAGAATAAAACATGTGTCATGTGCGGAATCTGTTGATTGAAAAAAAGGAGGCTATAATCCCATGAGTAAGGTTATTGGAATAGACCTTGGAACAACCTTTTCCTGTGTTGCAGTCATGGAAGGTGGGCAACCGGTTGTCATCCCCAATCAGGAGGGAAACAGGATAACGCCATCAGTTGTGGGATTCACCAAGGATGGTGAGATTCTGGTGGGTCAGCTTGCAAGGCGGCAGGCAATCACTAACCCGGAAAATACTATATTCTCCATCAAGCGCTTCATGGGTCGTCGATATGAAGAGGTCATCCCGGAGGCAAAAAGGGTTCCTTATAAGGTCATCAAGGATAGTAAGGGAAATGCCGTGGTTGAGGTGATGGGAAAGACATATACCCCACCAGAAATCTCTGCACATATCCTTATGAAGATGAAAAAGACGGCGGAGGACTACCTTGGCGAAAAGGTCATCAGGGCAGTTATTACCGTTCCGGCTTACTTCAATGATAGTCAGCGCCAGGCAACCAAGGATGCCGGACAGATCGCCGGTCTCGAGGTTCTGCGTATTGTGAATGAGCCGACCGCCTCTTCCCTCGCCTATGGACTTGACAAGAAAAAGGATGAAAAAATTGCAGTTTATGACTTTGGAGGCGGCACGTTCGATATCTCTATTCTCGACCTCGGTGAAGGGGTCTTTGAGGTTAAGAGCACCAATGGCGACACCCACCTTGGAGGCGATGACATCGACCAGGCAGTCATTGACTGGCTTGCGGAGGAGTTTATCAAGCAGTATGGCATTGACCTCCGAAAGGATAAGATGGCGCTCCAGCGTCTGAAGGAAGCCGCTGAAAAGGCAAAGTGCGAACTTTCCTCATCAATGCAAACTAATATCAATCTCCCATTCATCACAGCCGATGCATCCGGTCCAAAACATTTCGACATCACAATGACGCGCTCCCAGCTCGAGCGTCTGATGATGCCTTTTGTGGATAGAACTATCGAACCATGCAGGAATGCCCTCAAGGATGCCAAATACGAGCCATCTAATATTGATGAAGTCATCCTGGTGGGCGGTTCCAGCCGCATCCCAATCGTCCAGCAAAAGGTGCGCGAGGTTTTTGGCAAAGAACCGCACAAGGGCGTTAACCCGGATGAGGTCGTGGCAGTCGGAGCGGCAATCCAGGCAAGTGTCCTGACCGGTGACGTGCGGGATGTCCTCCTTCTTGACGTCACACCGCTATCGCTTGGCATTGAGACACTGGGTGCAGTTTTCACAAAGCTTATCGAGCGCAATA